>Ga0214544_1006065_pt1 | contig 22694 bp, 9 predicted proteins | sample CNSS3metaG_FD_160074 | JGI IMG/M metagenome (GOLD analysis project Ga0214544, IMG submission 160074) | Root nodule microbial communities from cowpea collected in UCLA plant growth center, Los Angeles, California, USA - CNSS3 | ecosystem: Host-associated > Plants > Roots > Nodule | place: USA...
TATAATTTTGTTTTTGGTTTGTGGTGTTTCTCTTTCATCCACTTTTGAGGAAAATTAGTTGTATCCTACATATTTATAAGGGTTGTGACATTCTTAGTATTTTTATTATATACTTTTTCTTTATTGAGAAAATAAATAAAAATATATACACTTTTATAATACTAAAATAATATAACTTCAATAAAATATTATCATTTTATAAGAATGATTAAAAAATATGTGATGTTTATTTTTAACTGGTGAATAAATTAAAATATCTATCATTCCACTTCTCCATCTTCCTTGCATTAACCTATTTAACACTTGACAGAGAAGAAAATGTGTTGAAAATGAACGTGTCATTTACCTTTGAATTGAAAAGTCAGCAAAACTGCTATCTAATTTTACCGCTGTCAGTGACACTGTCATCACCGTAAACTTCAAAAATTAAGACTTTTTATTTAATCTTTTTTTAAAAACTTTTTATGTAACGTTATTTATTAATTGTCATAATTAATTTTATTTAATTTTTTTTAATAGATAATATAACTAATTTATTTAATGTTATTTGAAACATTATTAATCTTAAATAAATTTTTATTATTTTTAATCTTGAGAAACTTCTTTAGCCTTAAATAGAATTATTAATATTTTTTATAAGTTGTATGTGCATTAAAAGAATAATTCATTCTTTTTATATAATTAAGAATGTCAAATGATTTATGTAAGGCCCACTTATTATTTCTGCTCTAGGGTTGTCCTAATCAGTTGGGTCTAGGGTTGATCCATGGGTGTCCAAGGCCCCTAAAGCAACCTAACCCCCTCATTTAAGCTCGCTTGCCAAAATTAGTGCTCTCACTCTCCCTTTTTTTCTCCATAGAACCTCTGCCACGATTTGGACCTCCGCCATCTTCAAGCTAGCTCAATCTCGTTCTCTAAGTCACGTAAGTTGCTTCTTAGCTCATATTGATTCTTCCCTAATCACATTTTCGTAATTCTAGTTAGGGTTTCATGGTAACCCCGTTCCTGTTCTGTTTCACTATTTGTTTTCCAACTTTTTGACATGTTCTTAGGACCGTTGTGCTCGTTGTTTGGTGTCGAAGTCTCGTACTAGCATTTTCAGGTAAGGGAAGCTAGGGTTCATTATTTTATTCGATTTTCTAGTGGGTTCTGTATCTTGATTTGAATTGCTTGGTGGCTATTATATTTGGGTGGAAAACTGTTTGAACCTTATTTGGTTCGCATACCTGACTGTGCATGCAAGGACAGTGGAGAACTCTGATATTTCCGCTCAGGCGAGAGCATCAGAGATTTCTCCCTGGAACTTGAGCGAGAGCCCATCTGGCTCAGGCGAGGAGGTCTCGCCTAAGCGAAAGAACATGAAAGCTCTCTGTCCCTCTTTTCGAGCTCTCGCCTAAGCGAAAGGAGCTCGCCTGAGCGAGAGAACCCTTTCGCCTGAGCGAGACCTTTCTACCTAAGCGAGGAGTTGGGCGAGAATGCGTTCTTGTTTTCTTATTTCTCTATTCTTGGATGAATGTCACATGTTTAGTTGGATTATTATGTTAAAGCATGTTTTGAGCAAAGTTGCATGTATGGAATGGTTCATGGGCTGAATATGATGAGTTTGGTATGATTTTAGTATGGAATATGAATGAAGGTTGGTTATAAATGTTGGCATGAGAGTGGTATGCATGACAAGTACATACTTGGTTGGTGAAACATGATTTGTATGTGGTTAGGGCGTAATGCCATGATAGTTTCGTGGTGGGGCCTCATTGGTTAGGGTGTAATCCCATGAATCTCTAGGTGAGATCTCATGGTGGTGCCTCATTTGGTCAGGACGTAATTCCATGACCCCTATTAGTGGGAGTTCATGGTGGTGCCTCATTTATATAATTTAGTAAGGATTGCATCCTGACACTCTAAAGTTAGTTAGTCTCACGTAGAGCGTACTGACTCCAGTGGTAAGAGTAGCGGGAGGCCTGGAACACTTTAAGGCTAACCTTGTGTGTGGAGGAATGAAATATTGTAACAATTAACTCGATAGAGCAGTAAAGGCCACCACAAGTGCAAGCATCCGCTAAATCTGACTAATTATATGTATCCAGATGAGTCATGTCTTGAGTCTTAGTGTATTGTGTGTAAGTCATAACATGATTAGTTGACATATGCATCTTGGATTATGAAAGTGCATGTAATTGTATGATAAACCATTTTCTACTCTAGCATACACTTTGCTTGTTTGATTGTTATGTGTGTGGTCTTCTCTCTTTACGATGATCATCAATTTATTAATGTGAGCAGATGCGAGAACCCATCGTGGTCAACAGGGAAATGGTGATTCCACTGCATAGTCTCTCTGGGTTGGATTCCAGCTTTCTTTTAGGGTCATGACCCATGTATCATCTTGCTTTTGCATTTTATTTTGTATACTATCAACCCCTTACACTATTTTGGTTACTAGCATCGTGGTATGCCTTAATTTCTATCCTGGTTCCTTTTGGTTAACTGTAAGGAGTAATGTCTATACTCCAGGCCTTTGCTTCTAATATTATTTTGTTTAATGTTTCATTTAGTTATATTATATTTTAAATGGGACGTTACAATTTATCATTTTTCAAACCTATAATTTCTCTTAAGATATGTAATTTTGAAAATAAATCAATATCCAACAAATTATCATATTTTAAAGATTTTTCAAGGTTTAAGTATTTTTCTTTAAAAAATGTAAAATTTAGTGACTTTAATTTTTTAGCACTAAATAAAAAAAATATCCTCCTATATTTTAAAATTTTCAAATATACTTTGAAATGTGGTAGTAATTGCTTTATCTACAACATATAAAAAGTAATCAATTCTTTTAAATGATTCTTGAAGAGATTTAACAATTTAATTCTTAACGTTTTCATCAAATTGTTTTTTTTTTTTTTTGTATTTAATACATTTTCACGAAAATTAGTTCTTCTCAACTTGATAGTACGTCTTTTTTTTTTTGTTATACTTGAATTATTTTTCTACAAAAAAAATCCAACTTTGAATTATGCTCCAATTATTCTGTTATCTACAAAAAGACAAACCCCTAATCTAACTAATAGTTTTGTAGAAAAAATCCAGTTCTTCGTTAAGATATATGCAAAAAAACTCAAAACTCATAAATTGAAAAGTACAGAAAAACAAAAATTAAGCAAAAGAAACACATTTCTAATTCTAATACAAATCCAAAAAGAATAAAAACAACAACACTACTTAAAGAGAGAAAAAAATATACTAACAAAAAATAATAAGAATAAAAATATTGATACACACAGACAATATGAGATTCAATTAATGTAATTTGTTAAAACTCTAAAAAAATTATTCTTAAAAGAGAAGAAAGTAAGAAATGAAAAAAGAAGTCATAGATAGATAAAAAAATAAAAATAAAATAAAATCTAAATTGATTATAAGAGAACAAAGATAAATAATCCTTATTTTTTTCGTAAACAAAATTATAATTTACTAAATAAAGGTTTTAACTTTTTAAATAATTTAATTGGATTTTTTTTCTCAATCATAAACTTATAATTAGTTTAATATAGGTACATTAGTAATAAAATATTTTTTTGAGACTTTTTTTTTTCTTAAACATAATTTATAATTAATTTAATAGGATTATATTAGTAAAAAAAATATAGGCATTTTTTCTTAAATGTAAATTTATAATTAATTTAATACATAAATATTAAGGTCTTTTCTTACTCGATGTCTAAAGTAATTGTTTTACTTGCTTTACCCTTGAACCAATCTTGGTTCACTGTCTACTAATAGTTGAAAATTGAGATATGATACATGCTAACAAGGTACCTCAGGAGCATGCACATTATATCACACATATCAAATGAGAGGGAATTTTCTATTTAAGGTATCAAATGCGAGGGAAGCTTCTACCTGAGGATTGCACCTGTCCGACCCAATAGATGATGTTAAATAATATGTTTTAATAAGATTCAATTAGCCTCATCACCAAAAAGACTACAAAATATTTTACTATACATCTATTGGGACAAATATTCACATATTAACAGTAGTTATGACAAATATTGGTAGTTTAATTAGTTTGATTACGTCTTGATATTCCTTGATAACAAATATTTACAACATATTTGGTATATAGGATAAAGGTCACATTATTATTATCTATAACAATATATAAAGGGGATTCCATCTTTTGTGTCCATATATCAAAATACCAATTTTACCCTTTAAATATAATTATTTATTAAATTTTTAAAAACTGACCGTTACTTTTACAAGTTTTTCATAAAATCGTTTATCTCTGCTTCTTCTTTTCTTCTTCTTCTTCTTCTTCTTTATTTATCAATGATTATTCTTTCATCTGTTCTAATATATTTCACTTTATTTTTAATAAATATAATTTTATTTTATATATTAACTTAGTAACATTACAATATTATCACATACTAATATAATATCACGCATATTTAAAAAATACGTACACACAGGCGTGATAGCGTCTGTGTTTACGCTGGTTATTATTATTATTATGATTATTATTATTATTATTATTATTATTCAGGGTAAGTTGTTATTTTATTAATATTGATTAATATTACATTACCTGTTTTATCACATGGATCTAATGCTAAAAAGGTCCTATAAATACATCTAGTATTTCCCAAGGAATACATACTCTCATATATACTCATACTCACTTTTATCAAATATCCTAATTCTCTTACTGATATGAGTATCATAGAGTCTTTTATAGGTGAATCTTCTTCCTTTGAAGCAACAAGCATCCGAGCATTTAAGTCACCACTTGGATTTGGTAAGAACAAGGATGAAAAGTACGGTGTTGACCATTTTTAGATATTACATAAATGATCAAAATTAAAAGGTAGAATTGAAGAAATTTTTTAAAGTGATAGGGACCATAGCTCCCTATTTTTCTTTTATATTTATATAATTTAAAATATATTTTTTTTAAAAATTAACATATTTTATATATTTGACACTTTTAAAAAAAAAATATACATTTATACTTATACATCCATGACTACATCAAAATTTTCGGTCTCTTTTAGACAATCAGGCGTAAGGTACCCTTTGCGTACAACGTCTTCAACACCTTGTCGTTGAAGGCTAGCAATGGTAAGATAAGGCCTTTAACTACTTCCATATTGAAGGCGAGATTTCTAGCTTCGATATTGATGAGGAATTTTTTAAGCCTGGTGGCGTTGACAATCAGGATTTGTTGGAGTTCAATGGAGTTGAGGGCTAGGATTTCTTGGAGTCTAGTAGTGTTGGGGGCCAGGATTGCTTGGAGTCTAGTGACATTGGGGGTCAAGATATCTTAGAGTTCAGTGATGTTGGGATCAAGATAGTCAAAATCAAGATTTAAATCATAAAATCGTAGAATCCTACGATTTCACATTGTATTTACAAAAGTTAGATTTCACGCATAATTGTAACATAGTAGAATGAGTAAGATTATCGTACAACATTGTAAAATTTATCATAATAATATTGAGAAAAAAAATAATTATAAGTGTTAAGAGAGTAAATTAAAATGAATATATTAAAAGTATATTAAGATATAAATGATTAGGTTTCAATTTTAAGTAGTTATTAACTGATTTTTGTAATATCTAATTTATGAAATGTTCATGTTACATGAGGAATATGTCAAATAAGGATAAATGCATCAACTCTTAACAAAAAAAAAAAATTATATATGGATATATATGTTTAGATAACACTTTTCCCATTATTTACTTGACCTATTTCTCTCGGTTTTCATGTTGGGTGATGTATTTATGCTTTTAAAATTTTAAAATATTATAATATAATTATCTTTTATTCAATTAATCGAAAAATCATCGAACACTATAATTCACACATATATAATTAAAAAAAAAAAGACACACACACAGAGTGTAGTTTATTAAATAAAATATTACTTCTAATACATTAAAGTTTTATAAATATGTAGTCCTCTAGTATATTTATAATTAATAATACAACAGCACCAGTGGTCTAGTGGTAGAATAGTACCCTGCCACGGTACAGACCCGGGTTCGATTCCCGGCTGGTGCAATTGGTTTTTTGTCATACTAGGTGAGATTAAATTTGAAATTGAAAGTGAACGTGGAGGAAGACATTTAATACAATTTTTAAAAGATATCATGCTAATTAGGGTTTGAAACATAATATTTTGAAATAAAAATCATTTAATCAATTTAATTTGTAAAATGGATAGTTAAGAGTTTTAAATACATGAAAATCAATAAGAAATGACATTATTTTTTAAAAAATATAAAATTTTAATTTAGTAAACAAGAACTAAAGGGATATTAAACTTAGATTCGTTCCAAATTTAAAAGGGGATTTGACTAATGTAACTTGAAAAGCATGGTCATCCACGATGTCTGAATTGGTCATCTGGTTTATCGATTCAATACCTCAATGGAAAACCCCAATGCAAAACCCCAATGCATTACATTTCCTTGTTTTATATTTCATGGTAGATATATCCTTGAGATGATAGTTAGTAAGCATGGTACCTATAACCAATGACAATTACATTATGCTACTCATCAAATCTTGAGTTTTGAATCCTTGAAAGTGTGGCAATTCTCTTGAAAGTGTCTCCAACTTCCATTACCATTTGTTGAGGGACTTGATGACCATCCATATCAAATATAGCATACAACTATAAAGATTAAATAGCATTACTAAAAAGAAAAGTAGTACAATGTGAGCCATTAACAACGATCAATGCTGCCAAGGGTTTTTCTCATAGCAAACACCGTGTAGCCTGGAAAATAATCAAGAAATAATCAACAAAATAGAAACAAAGTTGTTGACTTCTTCTGACTCATTTCGTTGCTTTACACTTAAAAATACAATGTGGTGATTTAAGAGTGCAAAGAAAGATCATATAAACTAAAATAATAATAAATAAGGTTATATACTGCTGGAAGGAGAGTACAAGGGACTAGGAAATAAATCCAAGGTGCAAGTAATAATTAGTCATGTGAAGGGTGCAGTAAATCTATGAAAGTAGATCATTGACCAAAGTGAATATTTTGCAGGTTTGCTCAAAGATATTCAAGCCGTTACTACTGCAATATACATGATTTTGGCACAGCAAGGTTTTACTGAAGTCATCTACCTATGGTGCCAATACACCTAAACATGGAAATATGATTGCATTTAGTTAATTAATATCCGTTTTTTTTACTAGGCATTTCAGTTAGGGATATTACGAAATTAGACAATTTTTTTAAAAATTATAAATTCAGGCAAAACGTGTTCTCTCACACAATTTCTCCAAGCAAAAAATGTATAGTCCCCAGACGATTTCCTCTTAAAACAGAGAATTGTTGGCCCCAGACGATTTTAAAAGAGAAAACGTGAACAACTCAAACATTTTTGAAGAGAAAACGTGTTACCCCAACACGATATCAGTATGTAATCGATTACATCACCTCTGTAATCGATTACATTCGAACAATTTGGATTTCTAGTATTGTGTAATCGATTACATGTGAACTGTAATCGATTACAAATCCGGGACTATAGTTTCTGGAAATATGTAATCGATTACTTGAGTATTGTAATTGATTACAAATATATGAATTGATTTTGTAGAGTTTTGTGATCCATTAGATGATAAAGTTTATGAATTTTTAAGGTACGAAGGTAGAATATATGATAATGGTATAAATTTTTTATAAATACTAACATACAAGGTTGAAGAATAAAAAATTGAAAAGATATTGGAATTAAAAATGAATGTAATTCATTGGCGAAATGGGCATTGGCCCCTATGATGACCCTCAGTGCGACAATAAGAACATTTCTTCGGTTTATCCGGAATTGGTTGAACCATTTCGTTATGGATCCTTGTCGTTGTTGGTCGTTTGGAAGCCTTGCGTCTGATTTGAGGGTCTGGATTGAAATTTGGACCTATATATGTTGACCAATAGTCCTCATTTTGTAGGGGGTGGAATTGGACTTGATAAGCCTTATTTATGTATTCAAGGCTGTAAACAGGATCGATAAAATTTGAAATTGGCATATGAGCAAAAGAACAAACAGCTATGACATGATGACACAGAAGGCGACTGGCTTGGAAGTGACCACAATCACACCACCAATCATTTAATCTGACAGTGAATGAGATCAATTTTGGCCGATATTGGTGAAGGGTCGATATCTCTTGCACCTTGAACTTAGAATTATCACGATCATAGCATTCAACATGACAATATGCAAATATCTGGTGATTTTGTTGGAGCAAGGCAGTCACGTCTTCTGAATATTGATGACCTGCTCTTAACATAAAGTTTGCCTTCATGCCACATTCAACAAACCACGCATTTGTGTTTTGAAATGTTGTTTTCAAAAGTGCACATATAGGTAAGGAGCGAGCCCCCTTAAGCATTAAGTTCATGCACTCGGCTAAGTTTGTTGTTATGTGGGTGTACCTCTGCCCCCATCATAAGCCTGAGACCACTTGTACAAGGGGATTTTATCAATCTAAGCTACTGCTTGTGGAAATTGGGACCTCATAGTTGAAAGTTTTGCTTGCACTGTAGGTTGTTTGACTTCGTAAACTGTGAAAAAGAAATCACAAATTAAATGAAATAATATTTAGTGTGAAGGAAAAATTTTCTAGATATGGAATGTAAGGTTAGGAAAAGGTAGTACTCAAGTTAAGGAAATCTTTCTTCAAATCGGCATTTTTGAACCTGTTGTTGAAGTTAGAAGCCAGATGATGTATGCAGTAGACAGAATGAAGATTGTTTGATTCCTAGTCAACTTCTTCTGAGTGTAGGGTTGATAAAATGCCCTTGTCCCTATCAGTAATTAGGCATAAATTTGGTTGAGGAGTTACATGCTCTCTTAGTAGTTGGAAAAACTAAATCAGTGTCTCTTTTGTCTCACCTTCTACTATTGCAAATGCCAAAGGAAATATGTTTCTATTTCCATCCTGAGCAATTGTAGTTAGCAATGTCGCATGATATTTGCATGTTAAAAATGTTCCATCCACTTGAACAACAAGTTTACAAAACTTAAAACCTTCAATGCATGGTCTAAATGCCCAGAAGCAACATTCCATAATGTATGTGGATGTCGCATCCTCACCATCAACATTAACTGAAGGACCAGAAAGTTGGAAAATTGTCCCAGGATTAGTGTGATGGACAACTTGTAACCATCTGGGAATTTCATTATAAGATTGGTCCTAGTCGCCATACTCCATGGTAATTGCTTTTTCCTTCGATATCCATGCTCTTCTATATGTCACGGTATATTCGTAACAACTTTTAATGTTTGTGACCAAGCTCTTGATGTGAATGCTTGGGTTCGTCTGGACTAAATGGAAAACAATGGAAGCAATTTGAGTCAAATCCAGATTGTAGTGATCCTGCGAAATTAATGTTGAGAAACATGTATGTCAATCGTGAATGGACTTTATCTCCTAATAATGTCTGATTTTGCTGTAAGCAGCCCTTAGACGCCATTGACATCCATTGTTGTAATGGATGCATTGTGCCACGTAAAGATGGGGTTTTAATTCGACAATATTGAAGTTGTATCCATTGGTGATGTGATAGTGTTTAATTGTAGATATTGATTGTACTTCATGGTAGGGATTGGAACAATTTCATTATATTGTTCCATGTCTTCAAAAATATCATCAGAACTAAAGTCGTCTACAATATTTAGAATTACAAGTTCCTTTTCGATCAGGTTAGATGAAGAAGAACCTCCACAATTCCATGAACTCATGCTGTAAATGTTGATTTCTAAATGGGCTATAACAGAGGCTAAACAATATGATGCTTTGCGTGTTTGTAGAGAGAAAATTTGATAGTAGAACACATGGTGGTGTTATTGTATATATAAGGACTTGAAGGAGGTTCACATAGCATTAATTACCTAAAGAATAAAGAGTATCCGGAACCGAAATAAAGGGTTGGAGTGCGAAAAGAAAAAAAAATCAAAACCCACCTAAAAAAGTGCTACCCCCACACACGTTTTCAATTAGAAAACATCCTCCCCCCTCCCACGTTTTCTAAATTAGAAAACGTTTGCCCCCTAGACGTTTTCTAGGTGGAAAACGTTTCCCCCCCTTACGTTTTTTTAAATTTTTATATTGATTTATGGTTCAACGTGATTCCCTACACGTTTTAGTATGCATTGTTGCCACCCATTACTACTTTAACGTTGTCTTCTTGCCACATTACTATTCCAAATTCACGCTTCTTTATTGCCACAATGGTATTCACAATTCATGATTGCTTTGATTCTCTTCCTCTGCATTCACGTTTCCTGCAACATTGACAATTATGATGAGAATCTTTCAGACCACTATTATTGAAGACAAATGCAATGTTTGGGACATCATCAATGACTCCACCATCGCATACCGAGGGCTTTCATCTTCATAACAATATTACAGACCGGAAATTCTATTTCATGCTTCGGATGAAGGTTCTCAATTAGTAGAAGTGGAAGAAACTGACGACGAAAATGAGTCACCCCTTCCTCCCACACAACCCGAGAGACGATCGCGACGACCCACATGAAGGCCACCATGCGGAATAGGCGACCATCGCTAAAGAATGTTATTATATAATAAAATTATCTCATTGTGGGACTTTCTTGTACTTTTATTTTATACTATTTAAATTTGACCACTTCATATGTACGTTTACAAAGCAATCAATAAATTTTTTTTCTTTTCACTCAATAATGGTACCATTATGGTTATAAATAACTGAATTCGGTTTGGATGCCATGAAAACCTTCTCCATCAAACATGATTGCATCTACAATGAATTATTACAAACCATAACTGAATTAGTGGAGTGTGGTGACCGCAGAATTGTTAAAGAAGTTGACTATCGTCGCCCTGCAACAATACGCAATAGGCGACTAGTGCATGACACCACATAAATCAAATGTGACTTTGACGTATCACAGATGATCAGTCGTTGGAATCACGTACAAAGTCTAGACCTATCTGTGAAACCCCGTATTTCTTTGCATATCGAGCTTTTTATCCAAACTAGCGATATTAGACCACCAACACCTGCCGAAGAATACAAAGATATCAATTCTGGATGGTATGTGGGAGAACAAAATATAGATGGTTGCCCTAATTGATTTTGTTTATTTTCTTTGCTTGTGATTTTAACTATTGTAGAAGTTCTTAATAATTTCATTTTTATTTAATCACTGGAATATCTTGAATTTTTTTATGGCTCTGACACTTGCCAATCTGACTAATGAATTCAAACTTACTTCATTAAGGGACCCTTTTAATGGAGTAAAAATCATTGGAAAACAAAATGTAATGATATAATCGATTACAAGGACCCCATAATCGATTAACCAGTAGGTTTGTGACGCAAAAAAAAAACCCTTCTATAATCAATTACATACATATGATAATCAATTACAACTTCATTTTTTTTAAATAACTTACTGTAATCGATTAAATCGTGACTGTAATTAATTGACAGTAGGTTTTCCAAAAAATTGACGCCTGTAATCGATTATACAAACCCTCTAATCGATTACAGGTCGTCTTCCACTATAAAAGCAGCACTTTCTCTCTCTGCCACTGCCACCCACCAAAAACCCTCGCGCCCTTCACTCCTTGCACCGTTTTTTCACTATTGTTGCTTCGTTTCTTAACCAAATCACGTCTCGTTCGTTGCAATCTTTCTTATTTTCAATTCTCCACAAAAACCCAGTGATTAAAATTGTGAAAACCCCCAAAAATTGCTAAATTTTCAAGAAAACGCAAGACTCAAACTGGTGTTCGCCACCGCTGTGGGGTTGTCACCAACGAACCTGGTGAAATTATCACCCCGTCATAGCCCCAAAGACTCTTCTCTTTCGTAGCTCAATATGAAAGGTATTCTTTCAAATTTTGTAACAAAAATATTATTGAACCAAGATACCCTAATGAATTTATTGTCGAACAAAACTTTGAGTTATATGATATACTGGATAATTTGGAATTATACCTTTTTTGTCTAATCGTTAATGTTATTATCCGAAATTAGTTAGAGTCTTTTATTCCAACTTGTAAATTACTGCTGAATGGGTTATTATTACTGAAGTTAAGAATATACTGATTAGAATGAATATAAATATGTTTTATCGTATAACTAAGTTGGGGACTCAAGGTGTCTGTTTTGAGGGAAACATGGTGGAGGAATGGAGAGATGATTATTCTAGTCACAATGCAAAATTAATGATTTTTCATGAAAATGTCAATATTGGAGGAAGAATACTGGCAAGGCAAATGAAAGTAGAAACATGTATTATGCACTACATCATATGTAGATGTCTGCTGCCCCGAACAACTAACCTTGCCCAAGCTATGGAAGAAGACATTATATTAATGTGGGCAATGCTGACCGGAAGGGAGCTTAACTGGGGTCATCTGGTTAGATATCGGATGAAAAAGACATTAAGAGACAATTCCCCTTTACCAAATGCAAACCACATTACTGATATTTTAATTAAGTTTAATGTTCCTCTTGAAAATGAACCATTTGAGGAGGTTAATTGGACAACAACCCCAATTGGTGTTGAAGTAATTCATTCCTTTGGTTTTGTAAAGAACCAAAATGATCAATGGGTTCATAAATGTGATCTGCAGGGTCAACCTATTCATTATGAGCGCACACCATCTCCACCCCCTCAGCCTATCCAGATTCATCTACTGCTATGCTTAATGATATTATCCACGAGATCCGCGACCTTTGGGCTTTTGTTGGTTCAAGATTTGACATTATGGATGCTCGGGTTGGTCAACTTGAGGAAGACATGACTTACGTGCAGCGTCAATTTCCTCCTTCTTAGATGCATTTCATCTTTATTTTATTAAAAAACCTTTGTATTTTCTTAATGCGCCATGTACTTCACATTGACATTATTATTTCTTATATTAGTACTTTAATTAATTATAATATAATTAATTAAAGTACTAATATAAGAAATTTAATGAACTTTTTTTAGTTTCATATTTGACATTATTATTATTATTATTATTATTATTATTGCATTTGTATCCAATTAAAATTTAATGAACTTTTTTTTTTAAAAAAAATTACGACTGTAATCAATTACAATATCTTTGTAATCGATTACATTTAACCCAAAAATACTGCAACTCATTCAGTAATCGATTACATCAGAAAGTAATTGATTACAGATTAGAAAACGTGCACCTCTAAACGATTTCAGTGGAAAATGTGTTGCCCCCTACCCATGATTTCTTTTTACATGTCACCCACCCCCTCACGATTTCTACCTTCGACCCAAAAATGCATAGGGGCCTCACGATTTCTTCATGAGAAATCGTATGGGGCTAAGACAATTTGCATAAATTGGTATGTTTTTCAAAATTTGCCTATTCTCATAATTACGAAGTCTAATTTGCCTAGTACGGAAAATTTGCCTTAATATCAACTACAATTTTTAAAATCAGGCGAGCACCTAGATATCTTGCAGGTCTAGAATTATAGTCAAATGAGTGCCTATCCACATGTGCTAATATAAGTATAAAGGAATTGTTTTTTGTGAAGATTATGCAGTTGAATCCTGTCAAAAGCATTTTTTGTGAATAATGGAAGGCCCAATTTCATTCTAGTCTGCCTTAGTTACATGATATTGAGGAAAAACTACTTTGGCAAGTATGGCTAAAGCTGTCAAAATGGGTTGAAACTCGCGAGCCAACTTCGTCCACCACGGGTTCAGGCTTGGTTAGGTTGAAATATTTTTACAAATTTCAATACGGGTTAATTTTTTATCCGGTCCACCTAGAACCCGGCTCACTCAGGTTGAACCCGTGGTGAGTCGGGTTGGTCACCAACCTGCAAATAAAGGGTTTTTTTTGTTAAGTTGGCCTTTGCATTTGACTCAGGTTAGGTTTTTTTAGCCAACACATAGATAATTTGTAATTTTGTAATTTTGGTTTGTATTGAAATTTATTTAGATTTTAGCTTCATCCTCCGTCCTCCATTTTTAGCTTCCATCCTCCATTTTGCTCAATCACGCTTCTAACCTCCATTATGCTTTCATAACAACAAAAATTACGTAAGTATAATTCTACTCTAACCTGTAGTGATTGTGGTTTTGAGAAACCTATTTTGCATCGAAGGTTTCTATATTTGGGCTAAAGTTCGTCAATCTGCGGATGCAGAGAAGGAGTGGTTTGGTGTTGATGGCAGAGGGAACTTGGCGGTCTTGAAAGCGTAAGGTAAGGGGAGTTTTGTGTTATGGTTATTGTGAATGTTTTCAAAACATCTTTGCTAGATCTTCATTTCCTCTTTTGCTTCATGGGGTGTTTGTTTTCGGGGCATTGGGGTGCTTTGTTGTTTGGTGGCTCGGAAAATTTATTCCTTGAAGGTGTTTCTTTTCTTGATGAATTCGTATGTTTCTTTTACTTCAATTCTCAATATCTCATTAACACTTGAGATTTGATTTCTTTCAAATTTGTTCATGAATTCCCTTTTTAAGATTTGAAAGAAAAAATTCTACCCTTTTCTCGTGGTTTTTAAAATTGAAAGATTAATTATTGCTTAATCCTTGGAGAACCCAAACCAACTTTAATTTCTAATTTCTTTTTTCTGGCTGAAGAATTTTACAATTCAGCTTAACGCCAAGGCTTCTCATCTGATTTATTCTTTCACAAGGAATGGTGACCTTAATAAGTTGACTGAAAAGATAAAAACTATGCAAGTTGTGTTCTTTTTCTCATCTCAGACCGGGTGCACTAATTTGCTTATGTCCCTTTGGTGTAGTAATAAATGCAATTGTCATCCTTCCTTTTTGAGAATTTTTATTTTTAGTTGCATAATCAATGGACTTTATTTTGTCTTTGAATATTTTTAACGATGATGATTTTTTGACTACTAAATGTTGACAACTTTCTCTTATAATCTTAGGTGGTATCTTCTAAGTGGTTTTTCATTCTTTCATTTTCTCATTCTCAATATTTCAAAATCACTTAGAAGAGATGATAACTCATGTTGTAAAAAAAAGTTGTCAAAATTTAGTAGTCAAAATATCACTGTCCTATTTTTAATAGTACAAACAAGTGGAAACTACATTTTCTTTGTCACATGATCTTCTCTCTAATGTAAAACATGCTATTTTCTATTATATTTGTTTAAAGGTATTTTGATATTGAATTTCTTTGTAGATGATTTTTGTTAAATTAAATAGAGTTTATATGTAACTTTTTCTTAAATTCTTCCTGTATAATCTTTTTGTAGTTTTGGGTGTTTGTCACAAGAATGACTTTGTTTGTATTTATTCAAATAGCATCGGCTATTATTAATTTAATAATTTAAAACAGGAGAGGGTTCATCTGACGCTCACCGATTAAGATTAAAAAAAAAAGTGAAATTCAAAGCGAGGACTAAGCCTACGCTACTTGCAATGCAAGATAGATGTGACACGAAATTAAAGAGTCACTTTGGTGGGTTCAACCGTCTCTTTTTTGCTTCCAATGTCCTGCGGACGCAAAAGTTAGATTGCTTCCTAGGGTAGAGGGTGGGTTGAAAACGGACACACAATTGAAGCTAGGGGTTTTCTTCTTGCACCCTAAATATTTCTTGTGCACTCTCAAATATTTTGTAAAATTCATAATTGTCCTTTGACCACGTGACTTGTTGCTTGAAATTTTGAATCTCTTCTTTCCTTATTTAATGAAAAGGCTTAAATAGTCATTTGGTCCTAGTTTTGATTGACTTTTTTCATTTTGCTCCTACTTTTGAAATTGTTTTCAATTTGGTCCTACTTTTCGTTATATTTTTTCAATCAACTCCTTTTCGTTAGCTCCGTCTAAATCGTTAACGGATGTGAACAGTAACTGCCACGTGTCATTTTGTGATGTTTTGATTTTTATTTTTTGATTTTTTTAAAATTTTTTTAATTTTTTTTAATTTTTTTTTAAATGTACACGTGTCAAGCTCATATTATGCCACGTGTCATTATTGATTTTTTTTTAATTTAATTTTTTTAATTAAAAAAAAATCCACATGTCAAACTAATATCATGCCACGTGTCAGAATCATATTTTTATATTCAATTTGGTTCTAATATTCGTTATTTGTTTTCAATTTGGTCCTAATTTTTTTTTTAGTTTAGTATTTTTTTTCCTCTTCAAAGACAAAATATGATTTGTATATAAATGTGGCATAATTGCAGTTATATGAATATTCTTATTAAACTACATATTTTTATTAAATATTTTTAATTTAAAATTAGAGTTGGTTTAAAATTAAATATTTTTAACCTCTTAAAATTTTAAATTAATGGTGTTATTGCTTTTTTTGTTTTAATTTTAAACTAACGCTAATTCTAAATTAAAAATATTTAACAAAAATATGCATTTTAATATATACAAATTAAATTTTGTCTCAATTGGGAGAGGAACAAAAATGTTAAATTTAAAAAAAATTAGGACCAAATTGAAAACAATTAAGGAATATTGAGACCAAATTGAATATAAAAAACTGACTCTGACACGTGGCATGATATTAGCTTGACACGTGGATTTTTTTAAAATTAAAAAAATTAAATTTAAAAAAAAATTTAAAAATAAAAAAATTTAAAAAAAATAAAAAAATCACAAAAATGACACGTGGCCTGATATGGGCTTGACACGTGTACATTTTTTTAAAATTAAAAAAAAAATTAAAATTTTTTAAAAAAATTTGAAAAATATAAAAAAATATTAAAAAAATATTAAAAAAAATCACAAAATGACACGTGGCAGTTACTGTTCACATCCGTTAACTATTTTAACGGTGTTAGCAAAAATGACTTGATTGAAAAAATATAACAAAAAATAGGACTAAACTGAAAACAATTTCAAAAGTAGGACCAAAGTGAAAAAAGTCGACCCAAACTAGGACCAAATGACTATTTAAGCCTAATGAAAACGAACCCTTCCACTCTTTTTTAACCTAGTACCGTCCTCACCCCCAAAATCTCACTTTGCCTCACTTTCCTCTTCTCCCACACTATGGTCTCTCCTCTTCTTGTCTCTTACATTCCTCTACATTAATTGGTAATGTTCATCTTCCTTCCTAATTTTTTCTTGTTCCTTCTTACTGCCATGTTTTCCATGTATTTATATGGATCATTTAATTTATTCGATGATAGATCTACACGAAACGGTGTCAAAAAATTGAATTATAAACTTAAAGTCGACTTCTATAAATGAATGGATTTTGGAAGTGAACTTTCGTAACAAAGCTTGAATTTCGGAAGTGGACTTCCATACAAAGTTTGAAAAAACCCACATCCGGAAGTCGACTTCCGTAAGTCATTAAAATCGGAAGTCGACTTCCGTAAGGCAACTTGACTTCCGTAAGCAAATTATGACTTTCGTGAGCTATGATCGAAAGTGGACTTCCGTAGTGGTGCAAAAAGTAGTGAAAACTATCACTAGAAGTCGACTTCCATAAAGTTACTAGATGCATGTTGACTTTCGATGAATGAAAATGACAACGTGATTTGGATTTACTTACTAGATGTCAACTTTCAGAGATATTTAATTTCATATGTCAACATCGGGTTAATGTAATATTTTTTTTTTTCATTTTAAATTTTTTTATATTTAATATTTGTGAAATATTTCAGTTGTTATGTAATTTTTTTAGGGTTGTTTCGTTGTAATTTTCATTTTTTGTAGTTAATTTTAATTTTAATTAATTTTAATTTTAATTGATTATAATTTTGAATAATTATAATTTTATTTAATTATAATTTTATTTAACTATAATTTTGAATAATTATAATTTTAATTAGTTATAATTTTTAATAATTTTAATTTTAATTAATTTTAATTTTGAATAATTTTAATTTTAATTAATTGTAATTTTGAATAATTATAATTTTATTTTTGAACAATTTTAATTTTAATATATTTTTAAATTTATTAATCACAGACATGGCTAAAAGAAAAACAATTAAACAATAATAAATATTAAAAAATTTAAAATATTCATGCAAAAAAAATAAACATAAAACATTACAAATATAAAAAAATATAAATAGTAATACAAAAAAAAATACAAAACATAAATAAAAAAGTTTAAAGCATAAATAAATACAAAAACTTAAAAAATACCGATTAAAACAATATATATATATATATATAATTAAAATATTCATGAAAAAATAAATAAACATAAAACATAAATAAAATAAAAAATAAAGCATAACTAAATATTAACACTAAAACACTAAAAGGCATACCATACAATTTAAAGGAAAAATGTTTGATTATTTTTTTATTAATCGGAAGTGGATTCCGGAGAGAGCAAGCACCATTTTCGGAAAACAACTAACACACACCCCCAATTTTCGGAAAACAACCAACATACCACACACCACTTTGGAGCATTCTAATAATCGAAACTTCATATCGGGATGTTCACTTTCGAAAAAGGACAATTTACTATTGGAACTTGACTTTCGCTGTATTATAATTTTGGATGTGCACTTTTAAAATTGTGGGAATTTTTTTTCTTTCTCTCTGGAAGTCTACTTGTGTCTGTGATTTTTCACTTCCGTTAATCCGACAAACCGGAAGTCCAAATCCGGTAAAAATACCAACCGGATGGTCACCTCCATAGAAGGTTAAAAACCTACAAACTCAGTTTTTTTCATCACGTCGGTTTTTTTTTTTAACATTCTAATAATACAATGCATACCTTTTCTGCTAGGAATGAAAAGGAATGAAAGTTCAAATGAAATAACAACAAATCCGACAACGAAGACTGGAAAATTCTCTTCAAAGAATACGACACACAACAAGAAGAAAAACTTTTTAATTTATGCTGTAAAAGTGAAAGGACGAGAGATTTGAGGGTGCAATGTTGATAATATAATATTTACAATTATTTAATACGTTTGTTCAGTCAACGACCAAATCTGAAACTTCATCATTGCTTAATTATTATATTTACCTTATTTACTTTTTAATTTTAATTTAATTTTTTAAAAGGTATAAATGGAACACAGCAAATCTTTGAAGGTGAAAAAAAATATTGGAGGTGCAGAAAGAAAAGCCCTTGAAGCTAATGCGTGGATTTTTGCGTTTTAGGTGGATTTTACCGGGACTCCAATAACTTGATTTCTTGTAGTGAACTTAATGAACACTTCGAAAGGACCTAGTTTATCAAATTAGTAAATGAAAAAATCAAACTAAAAGTTTATCAAATTAGTAACCCTAAAAAATACCTAGTTTTCCTTTTCTAAAACCATTATTACTTAGAAATGAATTTAGATACTTATAAAGTAGTGAAAGGACTTTGCTTTACCTACAAGACTTTAGATTGAAAAGTATCGTTTGAAAATATAACATTTTCAAATTCATAGCCGAGGACTTTGCTTTACTTCATATTTTTATCAGATTACTTTAAAATGTATTTTATACATCTTTTTAATATATTTTCTTCACCCATCTGATATAACTCTGTTTTTGAGATATAATCTTATAACACATAAGCATATATTTTCAATAGTGAAGAGTAAAATAATAATCTAATGAAACGCATTTTTAAAAGTGAAACAATCTATTACGTAAATATAGTTTAGCACAGAACTTAAAATAGTTTGATTTCAAATCAATTAACTACTCGAAGTCATTAAATTTGGAATTTGCAAATTTTAAAACAAACCATTGAAGTAAATATATGTTTGCAACTAATAAAAGATAATTTGCGGAACAAAACGAACAGTAACCACAAGTATCCTATATTCGACATATGAAACACCAGAAAACATTATAAGTTTAAGTGTATTTTCGATAAGATTACATCAGACAATAAATGAGATTGCATGTCTGAAAGACATAAGTAAACATAAAAATGGCACCAAAACAAATACAATAAATCTTATGCATTAGCGTACAATATTGCTGACATCAAAACTGCGCCCTTGGGAAAGCTTAATGGGGGCATATCTCTTGAAAATTCTCACTCAAGTGAAGCGCTATGAAAAACCCTGCAATATAAAAGCTACCCCATCAAGACTTCGAAAGAGATGCAAATACAAAACAAAAATGATAGCGCGTCAAAGCCAAGCACAGAACATATTGAAGGCCACCAATTAAAAAATATCAAAATTAAAAAATTACAAGTTACAACTTTTGTATCCTTCTATGTTGCTATCGAATTAGCAGTTCAGAATTCACAGCTGATTGGCAAAACACAACTTTGAGACCAACAATGTAAGATATTATCATACCACCTTCAACCAAAAATCCTTGGCCTTTTGAATCTTCCTTCCTCTATATATGTTGATTAACTTTCTTATTTCTACTCCGAACTCAAACTCCCTTAGATTCCTAACATGATTATATGTTGTGGGAACACACATGATTATTCTTATTTATAATGAAGAGATATAACAATACTAAACAAAAATATCTAATAATGGAAATAATATATAAGATATTTCTCTATCAAATTATACCATAATTCCTTATTTAATGCAACTAAACCATATCTTTAACATAATAAAATCATATCTCTAATAATATATAGAGAGACACACATATAATAATAAAAAATTACCTAAATTTAAAGACATTAACAATTGAAAGTCGTAACTCAGGGTCAGTTGATTGTTTGCAAGAGATACAACAGAACATGATATCAATTAGCACGCCCAAATGAGTTTTATACTATACAAAAACAAAAAAGGGAGAAATTATGAATTAATCCCCAAAATTTCAAAATTTTGGATGAATAACTATCACTTAGGGGCAGAAAAGGGCTTTATAGTCCACCCAAGTAACCAATATTTACTGCTATTGCTTCTAGCAGAAAACACTCAGCGGAACGAACCTGAAGGCACAGGGTGGCTCCGCATTGCTTATAGCAAGCTTTGATAACTATGTTACAAATCATTGAATTGGGGATTTAGATTTATTCAACAATCACCCAACAGTCCATTGCTATCGACCTATGATGCACCGAAACTTCAATATGTTAAATATCCGTGTCCAACATGTTTCCATATCCAATACTTTATTAACACTTATCAAAGAGTATCAAATCTATGAAAGGGTAATATTTTTATGATGATAATAATTTATAATTTTTTATTTTAACAATGTTTAATATATTTGATTTTAATTTGGATTTACACAATAGCAATCATACATACATATATATATATATATATACATATATATATATATACATATATATATATATATATATATATATATATCATGTTTTTAAGAATTTTATATATTTTTCAATATACATATATCACATATCGGATCCTATTATTTTCAAAATAAGCACATCGATGTATCATATACATGTCGTATCTTATACATGTATCATATCCATGTATCATATGTCAACTTTACAAGGTAATAGAATAAATAAATGAAAGTGCAACACAAAATGCATGAAAAGGATTGCTAATGAAAAGATAAAATCTATTGGCAAGATCAGAACCATACCACAATAAATTAATCCTCCTCCATTGGTACATCTGGAATGTCAAATCTATCCTCTTCAATAGTCTTGTTTATCACAAATACTGGACTGGGTATTGGTTGTCAAGGAAAGAGTACGCAACAACAATATTTATCACAATCATAACTGAGCTAGTTCCAAATTCGAATTAGACATGCTACAAGATGAATGCCATTTATTGTAACCAATCAAAAATTTCTTGCTCTTAAATTAGTGTTTTATAGAAATTTAAATTAAAAAGAAAAAAGAGACACAATCCTCTGTCAATTAGGTATTTCAGTCGTCATGTCACGTCAATTACTTCAGTATCAACATATTTCTTTCTGAATTTCTGCTTAATTAAATGTCTTGAATGTTTCGAGGGCTGAATAGTCGACAGAAAAAAAATTTAAGATCATACATGAGTTAGACTATAGATACCATGTCATGCATCAACCTTAAGAAAGACAAGTGGGGTAAGAAGGTGGAAAATGTAAAGGATATAAATTGACATAAAGTCTTCCTCCTTTTCACCTCGGTTGCGGCTGTGTTCTAGCTCTCTATGAATTTCAGGTGTAACCTGCAGTATAGGAGGAAACAATATCAATCACGGCCAGAAATTTGGAACAGAAGAAAAGAAACCCATTAGATTTGATGCTCTCACCAATTTATGCTTCTGCTTTTCCAGTAGATCCCTTAATCTATCCTTGTCTTCCTTTTGCAACTCATTCTTATACCTGAAAAATATCACACAAAAGCAACATAAAATTAAAAAGGGGGCAGGAAAACTAATCATTACTGTATTTCATGCTATGCTAATTATAAGTATTATTCATTGATGATATAGGAATTATACTAGAATTTACTTTCTCTGCTCTAACAGTTTGTTTGTCTTGGATGATTTAGAGAGGATAATGGATATTTCTTGTGTTTGTAAGAAATTAAGATTTTGAACTGAAAACATGTAGGACCCACCATTGAAAACACCATAGCAATGTTTGCCCAAAGTTGACATAGAGGTGAGAGGTTGTGGAGTTAGAGTGCGCTAGTAGTTGCAAAAGTGAAATAAAAAAAGTGGATCCCACATATATATATATATATATATATATATATATATATATATATATATATATATATATATATATATATAATTTATAAAATAAAAAAAAAAATAAAATTTATATGTAT
>Ga0214544_1006067_pt1 | contig 22692 bp, 10 predicted proteins | sample CNSS3metaG_FD_160074 | JGI IMG/M metagenome (GOLD analysis project Ga0214544, IMG submission 160074) | Root nodule microbial communities from cowpea collected in UCLA plant growth center, Los Angeles, California, USA - CNSS3 | ecosystem: Host-associated > Plants > Roots > Nodule | place: USA...
ATTTGGTATTCAAATATAACATGTAGACAATTATAATTTATTTCAAAGTATTTGATATGGAAGAAACAATCATCCTCCTAATATTGAATATTTGATAATATTATGTTTTCTTTATCGTAATTTTTTTTTCTTATAAAAATTAATTAATATTGAAGTTGTTAGAACACGGGTACGGGTATGGGTACGAGATTATACCCGTTACCCGGTGGGGATGGGGATGAGACAAAAGTTTAATATCCGTTGGGTTTGGGTATGGGGATGGGGATGAATTTTTTTTGTGGGAATGGGTATGGGATAGCGAAACCCGTCCCCGCCCTGCCCCGTTGCCATCCCTAACCTCTGGAGAGCCACGATGTGAAGGGTTACTGTCATAAAAACGTTTCCATGAAACGCGTTATTAACATGATGAAGTTACTTTAGAATTCAATTATGTGAAATAGCAAAGCAACATATTTTATCTCGCATATCCAATGACAGCCTATAGCAGTTTGTGAAATTCCATGTATTACTTGCTTTTAAGGCAGCAATAGGTAAACGGAGAACCATTAATTTTCTGCGGTCTGCAACTACGAGCTCCTCCCTTCAACTTCATCATCAAACACACACATCACAATCCCATAACCCATTCACACTTTTTAAGGATTCTTTCCGTTTAAATTTTTGGGAAATAATCATTCTTCTTCTCAAATCATGTTTTCAAAATCTATTTAAACCGATTGAATTAGACATTAGACAATGAGCATGTTCTACAACTTTCTGGATTTTTTCCCCTACAGTTTCGGCTCCAGGTTGCGGTTAGTGATTTCATCAGAATGGTATAGAAAATATCAAAATGATCCAATTCGACTCACAGATGTTAGTTTATATGCAGAATTAAAAATAAGTGAATCTAACACGGTTCATTGCACGGTGAGTCAAAAATTTTACAATTCGACACAACCTACCACGGGTTAATGCGTGAGTTGATTTACCATCCCACATAAAAAAAATATTTATTTATTTATTTATTTTTAAGTATTTAAATATTTAAATAATTTTCTAAACAATCTATGAAATGATAATAATAAAAAAATCAAGAACCAATTTCTCGTCATACTCACCACCAATGAATTGTTTCCAATAAAGTATTCATATAGTCCAAAAAAATATGGTTAATATTATACATTTTCTGTCATGTTATTCAACAAAATATAAATTAAAAAGCTACATATTTTTGTCATGCTAATTTAGAAAAAAATGTTTATAAGACGGTTATAGTTAAAGATTAAATTATCAACGTATATAACTTGACAATCAAATTAATTAAACATTCAAACTATTCAAATATTATCGACCAACATTCTAATATTTAAAAATATGAAATTAGGAGTAGTAAACAATTATTAAAAAAAAAAGAATTATAAGAAAAAGTTAGTGGGTTAAGTAGGTCAATCCAATTTCAATTCGGCTCGAATCCGTTTAACCTGTAGGTTAAGTCAACCAGGTTGAGTTCAACCCATTTTTGAAAAAAACTGAATTATTTTCAATTCAATCCTACTCGAACCCGTGGTAAGTCAGATTGACTCACGGGTTGAAATCCCTTTTTAACGTCTCTAGAATGGCCTAGACAAAAAACACATAAGTATTAGATACACTTAACTAATAAATACATTTTTTATATATTTTTATGAGTTAAATATATTTTTGTCTCTTAACCATTTTTTGTAAAGATTGAAATTAATTCATTTTTAAAATTTTGACTCAATTTTAGATATGTATGAATTTAATCATTTTAACCAAATTTTGTTAAATTTATTTGACAATTCAAATTGTGTTTTGTGATAACATTGAAGTAGGTTACAAATATAACTAGTGAAAATTCATGTACATATATATTTAATTTTTTATGATAATAAAAAATAATAATTTTTTTTATTATGATTATAAAATAAAGTATAAATAATTTTTATAATTTCATTGTAGGTAGGTTTTATTTATTTTGCAGGTAATATTTTGAAATAAAAAAATAAATAAGTTTAAAAAAATTAAATTGAAAAATATGATTAAATTAAATAAATAATCACTTAAAAGTAACATTGATAAACTAATTATTTTAATTTGAAAAATTATTTAATTATACTAAATAACAAATAAACTTTAATATATAATATATAATATAGTATAAAATTTCATAATACACGATCCTAACATAAAATCAAAATGAAAATGATTCTAGATAAATATGCAATGCTACGTCATCTCCATCGATCAGAAAGACCTCACATAATTAAGATTCTTCAATTGGATATATTGTACAATAAATTTCATCTAATAAGTTTCATCTGTTTATATATATATATATATATATATATATAAGATTCTTTTATCTGTTTTCGATTGGAAAAGTAATTTTTGAAATATGAAAATTGAAATAGTCATTTTTAAAACTACTTTTTATGTTAACAAATAGAAATTTTAAAAAAATATTTCAAAATAAAAAATTAAATTAAATTAAAAGGTCATTTTTAGAATATTTTTCTCTTATAATTTTGAAACAAATTTTTTCTTAATATCTTATAAATGTTTTTTTTTAAATATTTTATCTACTATTAAATAAATTATAAATGTGTTTATTTTTTAAAATTAAATTCAAATAATTTAATGAAATGAACATGACATTCTGAGAGTGGAATCTATTTTAGTTTAATTGGGAAGAAAAAGATTAATTTTAATTAAAAATTTGTGGTAATATAAGCATTAATACGACTTTGGGGAGTTTGAAAAAGAATACACTTAAGGATAAATAACAAAAATGGCAGTGTTTTTTTAAAAAATATGTGTAAATAGAATGGGCTTTTTGAAGCCCAACACAATACCTTAAAAAAAAGGGTCTTTTGAGTCACGCCACCCTTAATAATAGAGGTTTTCATTTATACATGTCTTCTACTAGTTTAATAATTGATTGATTAATTAAAAAATAATGTCAATCTTATTTTATAATAAACAATCATTGACATTTCAGTTATACACGCCAACCATTATTGTTAAAAAATATTAAACGCAAACAATAATGAAAGTTTCAATTATATTTTTGAAAAAAAATATTATGATATAAAATATGACCCAAATAAATTACATACACATATATCCAACAATAAAGACCCAAATAAACTTTTTCAAATATAATCCTCGTAAAAAATTGAATTTATTCTCCCTCACATTGAATTTCATAACATTTTCAATTTTGACTTTTGAAATCATAATTAGCACTCTTTCTTTTTAATTAAAGAGTATTTAAAGTGCCAATCTTGCAGTTATAAAAAATTATAACTATGCTTGAAGAAATTTTTTTGCATTCTTAATTATATGGCATTTAACCGCTAATTTACTCTAGCGGTGGCAAGATCTTAAGCAAACATAACTCTAATCAACAAGTATTATTTTTTTACTCATTTATGAAGCTTCAGTGGCACAATAAAATACTGTTTATGCATTTATCATTTAGATTATGATCAGCACAATAATTTGAGATAAAATCGTTTTTTAGCTCATAGATCCACGTGAACTCTTTGGTTCACAATAAAAAATAAAAAAATAAAGAAGTTGAATTTTGTCATTCATTCCCCACCACTCATCATCCATCTCCATCACACCATTGTATTCTGCAGCAAAACCATTGTGTTCACAATCTCCACAAAAACATGGTATTATCTAAATGTCTAAGTTCAACACTTCATCTTCCTCCTCACCCCAGTACTCCTTTTCTCACCCCACTGCCACTATCCAAAACTCCAACCTTTTCTTCTTCTCCCAACCATACTTTCTTTCCTTCAAAACTCAAAAAACCACTTCTTTCACAATCCTTACTCAAACTCTCACCAATGAAATCTTCCAACTCTTCAAACTCCATGTCACTACCTGATTTGGAGTTTGAGTCTGATCCCACACTCACCAATGAAGACCTGAAGCCAACAGCACCAACTCAAAGGACATTTTCTGGCTTTGAAATAGCCACTTTCTGGGTTGGTCTGGTTGTGGGTGTCCCTTCTTACTACCTTGCAGGTAGCCTGGTTGACCTTGGCATGGCTTGGTGGCAGGGCATAGCAACTGTGGTTGCAGCCAACATGGTGCTCTTGGTTCCTCTGGTTCTCACTGGCCATGCAGGCACACGTTATGGCATATCATTCCCAGTTCTTGTAAGGTCCTCTTTTGGCATCCATGGTGCTCACATTCCCACACTTCTGAGAGCCCTAATTGGTTGTGGTTGGTATGGAATTGAGTCTTGGATTGGTGGGGAGGCAATTTTCCTTCTCTTGCCAAAGTCCATTAAGGAAGCTTCATTGTCCCAGCCTCTACCTTGGCTTGGAACTTCCCCTCTTGAGTTTGCTTGTTTCTTGGTCTTTTGGGTGGCTCAGTTGGCCTTTGTGTGGAAAGGAATTGATGGCATCAGAAAGCTTGAGAAGTACTCAGCTCCAATATTGGTTGCTCTCACTTCTTCTCTTCTCATTTGGTCTTGTGTCAAAGCTGGTGGCTTTGCTCACATGCTCTCTTTGTCTTCCAAGCTCTCTGCATCAGAGTTTTGGTCTGTGTTCTTCCCTTCTCTCACTGCCAATATAAGCTTTTGGGCCACTGTGGCTATAAACATCCCTGATTTCACAAGATATGCCAAGAGCCAGAAGGATCAAGTTATTGGTCAAATTGGTCTTCCAATCTTTATGGGGGCATTCACATTTGTTGGTCTAGCAGTCACCTCATCCACAAAAGTGATATTTGGTGAAGTCATTTCTGACCCAATTCAACTTCTTGGTAAAATTGGTGGCCTCACAACTAGGATCATTGCAATCTTTGGTATAAGCCTAGCCATTATCACCACCAATATTGCAGCCAATGTTGTGGCACCAGCAAATGCTCTGGTGAATCTCAGCCCCAAATGGTTCACCTTTACAAGAGGAGCTCTTCTCACTGCACTCCTTGGGATTGCTTTTCAACCTTGGAGGCTTCTTCAGTCTAGTGAGAGCTTTGTTTACACTTGGCTAGTTGGATATTCTGCTTTGATGGGTCCTATTGCAGGGATTGTTCTGGCTGATTATTATATCATACAGAAGACTGATTTGAACATGAAGGACTTGTACTCAAAGAGTCCTCATGGGGCATATTGGTATTCTGGGGGGTTTAATGTAGCTGCTATTCTGGCCCTGGTTATTGGAGTTTTACCTGTGGTTCCTGGTTTCTTGCAGAAAATTGGACTTGCAACTTCAGTTCCTAACACTTTTGTTGTCATCTACAACAATGCCTGGTTTATAAGCTTCTTTTCTGCTGGATTCTTGTATTTGGTTCTGTCAAATTTGAGAGGAAAACCTGGTAACTCTGCTGCAAGAGACAACCTTTTGCCTACAGCAAAGTAAGTACAGAGGACCTCATGGAATGAACCATCTCACCCTATGTGTAAATGTCATACATTGAAATATATCAGTATAAGACTTTCTTTATACATTATTCTTTGGTTGAAAAAATTCATATTTGAATTATGGAAGATTCTGTTAATCCTTTTTTTATGACAGTTGTGTTACTGATAATTCTATCCTATATCATATTAAAAGGTAGATTGAAGAGATTTTTTCTTGCAAATATAAACTCTTGACAGGTTGGATATCCATGGTCCTGTTCCCTCAGAATATCATAACCATGTTATAAAATAAAAGGTATTAGCTACTGCAATTGAAGATAATATTCTAGAGTTATTGTGCTTTTGTTGTTATTGTCAAGAAAAATGCCCAAAACAGAAAAAAAAATATATACATGTAGGGTATTGGTATTATATCTCAATAGTTGCAATATGTAGCTGTGTTTCATGGAAGGGGAACTTACTAATGGGTTTTACGAGTGATTTCCAATCTTGAAACTATGATAAATTAAGTTTAAAAGGAGGAAAGATGATCTTACTCACGATTTGTATTAGTATCAGACGATCGAGTCTATAATAAGCAAAGTATAATTCAAATAAGACTATAATAAGAGAAAAATAAAATTTTAATAAGATTATAATATAAATAAACAATGAGATGTTGAGCTTAAATGATCCATGAATCTATTCATCTCGATGGAAAAAGATTCGAGATTGATGAATATATCTCTCGAAACAAATGAAAAGGAAACAAAAAACAGAATAAATCATGGATCAATTAAGTCCTCTCGAAAACTTGCTTAAGAATGAGAAAGATGAATCTTATGTAAATATCACGTAATAAGATCTGGTCCTATTCATAAGAATTATGTACCTATTTCATTCTAAAAAGTTAAAAAGTTAAAAACATTTAGGATTTTACTAATTTATGATCTGACATATACAGAATAAAAACTTCATTCTCGATTCTATAAGTATTTTTATGGAAGCCTTTCATTTGTTTCTCTTCGATAGAAGTTTTATTGACTAAACTTATTCATAATTTAAATTTGAAATTATTGACTAAACTTATCATAATTTCACATGCTTAGTATCTCCAAACTATGAATGTGATTTATGGTTTTTATGTTAGAATTATAGTTTTAATTCAGTTCTTGAAGAATTGAATTATGAGTTGGTTTAATTTTTTTGTTTTTTTTTGTTTTAAAGATGAAGGGAAGGAAATTTTGGAAATTCAAAGAATAATTACTTTGAAAAATAAACAGTTTAAAAATAAATATTAAGAATAAAATTAAAATATACGTTTAAAAAAAATAAAAATTTATAAAGCTAATAATATTTTAGAAAAGTATATATTTTAAAAAACAATAGTTTAGAAAAATAATTATTTTACATTAGATTTTATTTAAAAATAATAATTTATAAAATTAATTATTTTAAGAAATAATTTATTAGAAAAATAAATATTTGAAAAAAATAATTTCTTAGAAAAATAAATATTTAGTGAATTAATTATTTAGTTTTTTGTTAAATTATAAACGGTAATATTAATATTTATTTATTTTTTATTAAAATATAGATAAATTAAATTTAAATATAAAAAAGGGTAAATGACTTTGAAAAATTTGTAAATTAAAAAAACAAAATTGAACATAAAAAATGAATGAAAAAATTGACTAATAAAAAAGGGAATTTTATTTGTATCGTGTAATTATACACTACAAGAAACAATAAAATTTCTTATCATCAAAATTGGTAAGAAACATTCAAAATCTATGAATTAAAGTATTTTTCTCGAGAATTTCCCAGAGTAAAATAATTTGTGTGTAATATGCTTGTAGGAAATGACTTTTGCCATTTCCCAAGAATAGTAATTTCTATAACTAAATATTACCTAATTATATTTAAGTTTTTCACCATTATATTCATGCAAAGTTTATAACTATTCATAAAAAGTATTTATGGAAAATATTCTATGAGAAATATGTCAATTTTTCATGAATAATGGAGAAATATATTTTTTATTCATGAAAAAAATATGTAAAAAATAATTGATAGATAATTAAACTTTATTTTTGTTAACTATTTTATCCCTCAACTACACTAAAAATTTGCAACTGGTTTTGTTTGGCCTCTTTAAAAATAATGATTTTAGTTCCTTACTTTTTATGGCGTTAAATTTTTTTCTACGTGTGACAAAGTATGTTTAACTTAAGCATTTGTCCTTCTTACACGTAGAGTGTGATAGAGTGACACATACGTACCACATGTTGAATTTAATTTTTTTAATGAAAATTAAATTTTTTTATTAAATGCAACGCTGCTTCTTAACGTTTTAATGTATTAAATATTTATAACTATATACACAGAGATTTTTTTTTTCAGTTTTCATAATTTTAATTTTACCTTTTATAATATTATTATTTGTTAAATTTTAAAAATTTAATAGTTATTTTTAAAAGTTTTTATAAAACTATTTATTTATCTTTTTCTTCTTTTCTCTCCTATTTATTAATAGTTATCTTTTATATTTTTAAATTTTTTTTTTATAAATATAATTTTATTTTATTTATTAACTTAATAACATTATAATATCATTAACTACTAATATAATATCAAACATATAAAAATGCATACTCAAATACATGTTTGTGTTTACCCTAGTTTTAATTAAAATGAATTTGTTTTAAGGAAATTGAATCAATGGTCAAATTAAACCCTGAAATGGAAAGCTTATACTAAAAGATGGGTTTCTTTGTGAAATCAAAAGATTGGGGTTGTTTGCATCACGAACAAATATGGAAGGGTTCTTTGGGCCACAAACATGGTGGAGGGGTTCTTTGCGTCACGAACAGTGGTGGAAGGGTTCTTTGCAGCATGAACAGAGGTTGAATCGCGTGGTTAAGAGCAAGGCTAATACAAGATAGGTCAATGTTTCCTTGTATTCGTTGCATTTAGGGTTATGTTGTGGTGAAAATTGGTGTTTTTTTCTTTTCGTTGAATGTGGGATTAACTGTTATTTGTGGTTTTATTTGTTAGGCCTGTTATTTATTTATTTTTTTGCAGGAGATGGGTTTCGCAACTATTTTCCATCACAAAGGAAGTTGGAGCATGTGCAAGGAGTGAATTCCAATATGTGGTCATAATTTGAAGAATTAGCGATAGTGATTTTATTGTTGAGGACGTAGAGGTTGAAGTTGGCGATGGTGAAGAGGATGTTTGTGGTTTAGGTGAGGTTGATGATGATGGTGTAGAAGAGGTTGATTATGATGATAAGAGTGGTGTTGATTTTGGAGTCATGGGTTACAAATTTCACCAATTAATGAACAACGGTTGTGACCTAAAACAAATGCATCATCACTCCTTCTAACAATTGTGAAGATGTTTATGACTAGCTTTATTTGTTATGTTTGTGTCTTTCACACAAGGTATTTAGTAGGATTTTAAAAATCAATACCACAACCTACATTAGAAAGGGGAATACAATTTTCTAAAACAAAAAAACAAACTTAAAATGTTGAAAATCTATTAGATTTTGCTATATTTGATTAAACTGTCAATACAACAAAACATAAAGTTGGCTATTGGCATAAGGCAAATTATGACATTGTTAGCTCATGCTTAGTCGACCCTAATATGATGCAGAATATTACTTTTAATTTAAGTAGTATTATTTATAACTGTTTTTAGTAAATAAATACTTGTGTTATTGTCCTATTAATCAATGCTAAGTTAATCTTTTAAAACCAAAAAAAAAAAAAAGTTAAGAAAACATAAAATTAGTTTTCAATTTTTGTATTAAATAAATGTATGTAAGTTATATTTATTAAATAAATGTATGCTAAGTTAGTTTTCAATTTTTAATATTTATATTTATGTAAGATATTGTTGGTTAAGCGAATGTTAATTATAAAAGTAACTAAAATAAATATTAAAATTATATAAGATTAAATCGACTTAAAATATGTTAATGTTATATACGTTTAATATTTATATTTACTTAACTTATAGCATAAGCTAAGTTGACAATAACTATAAAAAATAAATTAAAATAAATATTCAAACTTAATAAGATTACTATTATATAGACATTAACCTTATTTATTTTAATATTTATATTTATTTAAATTAACATGAATTAAGCAGACGTTAATTATGAAAAGACTAAAATAAATATTAAAAATAAATAAAATTTTCGCTAACCTTATATATTTTAAATATTTTATTTATTTAAGTTAGTGTTGGCTAAATGAACATTAACTATAAAAACAAAATTAAAATAAATAATGTTAGTTTTTATTAGCAACTCAAATCTTATTTATTTTCAGTTTTATATTTATTTAAATTAGTGTCAGTATATTACAAATTTGTGTGCGTTCTTCATATTAAATATTTAAAGATGATAAATTTCCTCATTCAAAAATTTATTCTCTCTTATATATATGTATATATATATATATATATATATATATATATATATATATATATATATATATATATTCTTCATTCTCATTTAGAAATCTCATCATACTAGTATCTTTCATTCACACTTATCTTTTTATCCACATACATATCCTTCATTTATCTTTTTTTCCTCTCCTTTATTAGTAGCATTAACTAAGCCAACACTAGTTAGAGTCAGCCTTCGATGACAGACAATGTACATGATTTTAGCATCACATACACACGAAATGTAAAGTTGACACCTAATAGCTATTTAGTGTCGACTTTTGATGGACACTAAATACTCATTTTCTAAATTTTCTAATAATGTACTTTTAAGAAGTTTTTAGAATAAAATAATCGATTATCTTTTACAATAACAAATAAATATACTTGGTTTGAAAACTTTATAAATAAAGATTCACCTTAAATCTTTTATACAACTTTCGCAATCATATATATGAAATCACACTAATATTTTTTGCGCTATACACGTAATTTTCAAGTGCTACCAAAAGTTTTAAAAGTAAACAAAGGTTGAGTTGATTTTACAAAGTCCTAGTATTCTTTCTAGTTTGGTAAACTCTTTTTATTGTGTTGTTTGGAGTGTGTTCAAGACTTGTTGTTTGAATTGTATTGTTAGGTGTTTCGGTAGTGTTTATGGGTTGTTGTTTTGTAGAGTTGACGAGACAAACATCTTCTTAGATGGTCAAAGAATAGATAAGGTTAAGATATATATGTTTGAAGTGGTTTAGAAGTGAACAAAACATGTATCATTTTTGTTATCTGTAGTTGATTAAGGCGTATATCCTTTAGTTTATTTGTAATTGTTGGTTAACTTTGTAAAACCTTTTTGTTGATAGTGGAAACTATTTTTTTAGGAAGAAAAGTTAAGAATTGAATATAGGATGGATTGAATCCAAACCAATATAAATTATAAGTGTGTTCTTCAATATTTAGTTTTTTTATCTCTCTTTTTACGTTACTTTATTATTTTTGTATCAACAAGATTCTTCAAGTAATTGCATTATGATTTATAAGTTAAGAAAAATATAAAACAAATTTCCATTAAAAGCGTCTAAAATCAATTTTCTTCATCATGTTTGATAAAGTCATATGTTTTTTCTTACAATTTTCACATTACAAGAGAGATTATCTGTGAAGTAAATTGTTTCTATGACAAGTTTGACATGGTATATTCTACCAATAAATTCTTCTTCTAACATATAGACTTACCTATTCCAAAAAGTCTTTCTTTCCCTCTAATAGCTTTGTTCAAGAACAAGATTTATTCTTCTAAAGAGACCTCTCCTACATTTCTATTGCTTTAAAATCCTAACAATTTATTACAAAATAATTGATATTGCAAAACGCGGTTTCCAAGTTTAAAACTTAATACAAAACTCTATAAGTCATCTAATATATATATATATATATATATATATATATATATATATATATATATATATATATAGCTGTAGAAGAGAATTATGATAGATATTAGTAATTATATACTTAGGTTTCAACAACTATTCTTGTTTTATTCTAATTTCATGTTATAGTATTAGTATGTAACCTGCAATCATATAAATAAGATGATTTCATTTTTTTAGTATAGAAAAAAACAAATTCATTTATAGATTAAAGAGGAGAACAATAAGATAATTTTTTAACTTATTTTATTTTATTCTTTCTTATATTTTTCTCTCTCCTATATCATTTGTGGAAAAGAAATGTTTATAAACATATTCTAACTCTAATTTCAGTCAAAGGAAAGATACCTTGCCTACATCTAAATCTTATACCTTATACAGACACTTCAAACAAAATATATAATCATTTTCTAAGTTTCATTTATCCTATCATTTGCTTCAAGTTAGGCTTAGTCAGCCTCTAAACATACACTTGCAACTTCACCTATCTCGCTTAGGTAATCAAAAGATAATATATATATATATATATATATATATATATATATATATATATATATATAATATTTGATGTGGACATAATACACTTGGAAGTGTCATGCAAAACCAGAACACAGTTTAGTTTAGTTGCTCGGAAACTACGTATTCCTTGCATGCACTTGGTTGAATTTTCATGTAATTAAGAAATTCACTAAAATAATCATACAAATAATGCGAAAAAAAAAAATTAAATGACGCTACAGATCAGCCCTGAAATATACTTAAACGTAATTGATAACGATGCAGACGTGGTGGATGGAAGAAGAAAAGAAAAAGAACTTTTTCTTAAAAATATACATATTTCCAAAATGAATATAATATAAGATTAAATATGTTTTTATCTTTTAACTTTTTAGTAAATTTTGGAATGAGTTCATTTCGAAATTTTGAATCAATTTAGTATTTATTTTTTGAAATACTTGGATTTAGTCCTTTTAATTAAATTTTGTTAGGTTTATTTAATGTTTCGTACGCATTTCAGAATTGCATTTGAGTTATTTATATTGTTTGACACATTTTTGTTTTAATGTTAAGTCAAATACTATTATAAAATACGCTTGAAATATCAAATAAACTTAACAAAATTTGATTAAAGAAATTAAATCTACATATTTTAAAAGATGAAAGACTGAATTAATTTAAAATTTTGAAATGGATTAATTTTAAAATTTTCTAAAAATTAAGGGATAAAATATATTTAACCCATATACGGGTGTAGCTAGAAATTTGTAGAAGATGGTTGACAATTTGAAAACCGATATTGAAAAAAATCAGATAACAAATTACATATACATGACGACAAATCTGAAGTTCAACTTGCATCTCGTTATGAACACGTCTCCAAAACTAGAACCTTTTGCTGTGACTAGAAGCTACGAACAGATATTGCTGGGAATATTATATATGTATAACATTTTTCTAAAAATGAAAATGAAAATAGTGATTGACTAAAATTGTTCCTAGAAGTAGCTATATAATTGTGTGCTGATAGCATTTGACTTTAATAAAGTTTGATTTTTAATTGAATTTAATATTTAAGCAACGGGGTGTTTGGTGCATGTACTCTAATTCATTGATTTCAAATATATTTTAATTATTATAATAATTATTATAAGTACATGTCCCCACTTCCTGTTGTGCATTGGTCATTAGATTATTGAAGGGAGGGTGACGTATACGTATTTGGTGTTAACTTACCGGTGACATCATCACCCAAACATAAACCCTTTTCATAGATTAAGGGGCATCCTTTCGGCTTTAAAAAAATATATTAAGGGTCATCCTTTTTTTTATTAAAAAGAGCCATAAGTATAAAAAGTGTGCAACAATTAATTGTTTACCTTTATATTTCATGTGGTAAACGATATCAATTTGTGTTTGCAGATTGAATTGCTTTGGCCCATTTTAGTTTATGTGTTTGGATATATGCTTGGTTGAATTCATCTTAATAAGTGTGAAATTGTAAAATTGAATTTGAATGAAAGTGGTTTAAAACTGACTTGATTTTTGTTTAGATGACATAAAATGTAACCATGATTTTCATATATTAAATATTTTTCTAAAATTGATTTTGAGTAATGGGCATTTATACTTTTGTATCATTTCTATAGACATTATTACTTCCATTTTCAAAATTGTTCCGAGAAATAATTTTTTAAGTGACTACTAAATCAACAAATATAGAAACATTCAAGATTGACTTGATATAAAACTTTTATATATATATATATATATATATATATATATATATATATATATGTGGAGTATAAAATAATTTTTAGAAACTTGTTCTTCCATATACCAAAAGTTCTTTCAAGTATTCACCTTAAACTTAAGTGGTAGTAGTTGAATATTTCATTATGATTTTCAAATCCACTTTTACATCTAAAATTAGGAAAATGATAGCGTTAACATTTGTTGAGACCAAGATATCCCACTAGTGTTGGATAGCCATCTACGAATAATATATTTTTGGTGAAATAGAAAAAAAATGTAAACATAACCTTTAATTGAAATTAAAATTTAATTGTAATCATAATAAAGAAACCATACCTGGAAGAGGATGTGAAAAATTCATGTTAGCAGTTGTAACAACATGGTCAAAGATACAAGCATCATGAATCCAGCTAATACAAAGCTGAAACACATATTCCAATCATAGATATCCATTATTTTGTGTTGGAACACCTTTTCTTCCAATAAATCTTGCTTGTTCACCAAGGTTACCACACAAGGAACATGTGTACCATCATTGATCATTTTGAATTTTTTTATGACTCGAAACAAATGATCTTTTGGTTTGATATATTTAATTGACAATTTAATCAAGCAATTAACACATTATGAAAATGTCAACTTATTGCCTCTCTAAAGTGTTGAAACTTCTCTAGGAGCATCTTATTGCATATCCCATGGCCAACCATGTTTAAGAACATTGCTACCATTTCTTCAACACCCATACGGTTAGGGGGTATTAATCCATGATTAACTAAATTTGTTCATAGTTGATGAAAAGTATTTTTTTTTTCATATGAAACATCTTATTACAACAAATAGGATGACTTTGTAAGATTTTATGCAGCAATGGGCTTGTGTGATTGCTAGTTCTACATGGTTCTTTACATAAATATTATATTGCATACTCACCCACAAGTGCACTCACATACAATGCTTTTCTCATAAGGTCATCATCATCATCTTCATCAATATTAGTTTTAAAATCTTCTCTATTATTCATATTATCCATTTTCACATGTACAAATATATTACCAAAAAAGATTACCAACAAGTGACATTACAGAATTTTCACATAGGATTATAATCATACATTAACATAAAATAATTCAGTGTTTAAGAAGCATAAAACAAACATATGATAGTCATTCTTGAAACATGAAGCAATAATTCAAAGTTCCATAGATATAAAGCAAATACAAGAAAGTAAGCCAATCCATCAAGGCATTAAAATTTCCTTAAACTAGTATTCACTACACAACAATCAATTTGTTAAATCACTTGAGTTATTTGTTGTAATCAAGTCAATCCATCAAGATATCCACATCATCACGCAATGCAAGGAACATTTCTCTATTTGACTTATGCACCATCAATTGAAAACACTTGCCTCGAAAAACATGGTCACCATTTAGCCTAGGAATTTTTCTAAGTTTTGCCACTACATCACCAATGGATGCACTAGCTATAGCATCAACAAGTGGTATACATGATTCAACTATTACACTTATCCCATCAGTTATCCTTGATGAGGCAGTTACCTTTTTCCTACCCTTATTGTTTCTTTTTCTCTTCTCCCCACTCTTTTGTGTTCCTAATCCTTAGCTACTAGTTCCTTGTGAAAAATTGAAATTAAGGCCTTCAATATCATTTATTGCCCAAACACTACTATCTTCACTATCACTCGAACCTACATCCAAATTAAGGACAATGCCAAAATTTTCCATATTGAGGATTTTCCTACATGTTTACAACCTAAAATCATTATTATGATGATAGTAACACTAAGCATAAATGTAATTTGTGTTAAAATGCATACTTATTTAACACATCAATATTTTTCTCTCTCACTAATCATCTAGTGCATCAATTGTATTATTCACATTGTCCGATCCCAAGCCAATTTCTTTACCAAATAATTCATACCATGATTTCCAATCTCTTCTAAGGTTATCATACCGATTTTTAAACTTTGACTTTGGAAAATCTATTTCAGTTAACTCCTTAAATTTGGTTAAAATTCCAAGCCACCCCTTCTTAGTAAAACTAGTGCCAAGGTGTTTATTTGTGACTTGCTCTAAGCATGATATAATAAAATTCTCATATGCTCTATGATTCCAAACCGTCTTTTCTATTTTTGTACTCGTGATTCTAAACATGAACCTATTTCCAGTCATATTAGCAAGCACATACTTCGGATAACAGAAAATAAATAAATTCAGAACAAATATATCTATCATTAAATAAAGTATAAATTATCCAATAAAAACAACCAAAAAGTTTAAATAAGTAAAGAAGACCTGCAACTTACTTTGAAAATTAGAAAGATCAAGAACACAATTTAGTGAAACCTATGATGCACAGATACGATACGTGTATCGGATACGACACGTATCCGATATGTCGATACGTTTATTTTCAAAATAATAAGATACGATATGTGATAAATGAATATTGAAACATGTACAATAATTCTTAAAAAAAATATAATAATTATATGATTATTATTGTATGAATCCAAATTTCCTAATTAGAGACCAATTATTTTGGTAGTCAAAACCTAATAGCTAATGTTAGTGACCAATTTAGAAACTAATTCATAATTGAAACTATTCTAAATAACAGTTTAAAGACCAATTATAATTTTTTTGAAACTATTTTAGTTGTCAATTTGGTCACTATATAATGACTAATTATTTTTTGTCACTAAATTTGATCATTATTTCAAATATTTTCTTGTACTATACTAGGACTTTATAAATTAGATACTTCATTGATAAGTATTGATAAAATATCCTAAAGTATCGGACACGATACATGTCAGACATTGATACGTGACCCAAATCGAAGTATCGGTACATCATAGCTTGTCAAACAAAGACAATAGGTAATATATTAATTTTGGTAATATCTTCTTTTCTTATTATGTAATAGATTAGTCAATATACAATTTTTTGTTTTTTTCCTTTTATAATTAGTCAGTATCCAATTATTTTTCCAATAAAAAAGTTTACCGGATTTTTTTTTTTTCAATAAACAAGTTTAACCGGTATTTAGAATAGAGAAATGTATGGCCTATTAGCTCAGTTGGTTAGAGCGTCGTGCTAATAACGCGAAGGTCATAGGTTCGAGACCTGTATAGGCCATTTGATTTTTTGCATCTAATTATTTTTCCAATAAAAACGTTTTTATAATTATTCAATATACAATCTATGATACACGAATACGATACTAAAGTAAAAAAATATAAATTATTGTCATCATAAAAGTACCATTACAAGAAAACTCTTAATTAATGACAAATTTTAGTAACCAAAAATATGTTAGAGACCAATTTCCTATTTAGATACAAATTATTTTGGTAGTCAAAACCTTGGTAGCTAATGTTAGTGACCGATTTAGAAATCAATTCATAATAGAAACTATTTTAATTATCAATTTAGAGACCAATTATATTTTTTTGTAATTATTTTAGTTGTCAATAATTTTTAGTTTTTAAATTGGTACCTAAATTGGACAATATATAGTGACTAATTATTTTTTGTCACTAAAATTGATCATTATTCAAATATTTTCTTGTAGTGTACTACAACTTTATAAATTCGATACTTCATTGATAAGTATCATAAAATATCCTAAAGTATCGGACACGGATACGTGTCGGACACGGATACGTGACTCAAGTTAAAGTATCGGTGCATCATAGGTGAGAACAAAAAGAAGAGAAGTGAATATACAATAAACTCTGTGCCTTGTCTTTAACATGTTTCGTAGAATTTGGTAGTAGAAATGAATTAATGAAATATTAATAACTTTCAACAACCAAACCCTCAATATTTAAAGTTTCTTCGCCTTAATGTGAAAGAAAAGATTCATAATTAATGTTGACAATAACTTTAATTTTTCTAAAATTTGTCAATAGGAAAAGCATATGAAGAAACTATATTCATAAGTGGCAAAAAATTGGACTAAACAAAAGGATAGGTGTTAACTCCATAAATGTGGTCATCTAAGGGTTTTTAGCTTCATAAATGCACATGGAGGGTGATTGCAAAACTAATCCGTGTACAACATAGGAAATGTTCCTCTTTGAAATTTCATTAAACACCTTGTGTGCCAACTCCTGTTTTCTGCATGCAACATGTGTTTGATCCCTAAAATTTGAATCTACCACTAATTAAATTTGTAAAAATTAAAGAAACCAAAATCAAGAAAAGAAGTCAGAGTATAAAGAATCACAATTGGGACCTCCTTAAGAGAGAGAGAGAGAGAGAGAGAAAGAGAGAGAGTCTCTCTTCCATACAACAAGGTTTCTTTGGAGTGATCATGCATCTTAGGCAATGAACACTTCAACAAAAACAACAATGCCTGATCCTCATCATCAATTTGCACATCAATATTCTTCTGACTGAGGAACAACTTGTTAAATTCATCCAGTTATTTGATAGTTTCCTTCTCATTATAATTTTATGAGTACAACACTTGCTTTAGATACAAATGATTCTTCGAGGACTTAATCATGTACAAGCTCTCAAGCTTCACCCGTTGTTCAATTGTGATTTTCTCCTTTTAAGACTTGCCTCAACACCTTATCACTAAAGCTCGAAACAAGTGTATTGTGAGCCTTCTTAACAAAATGTTCTCATCCTTCTTAACGATGGACACATCTGTAAGACCCGGGAAAATTAAATAGTTATTTAATTAATTATTTAATTAGGACGGGTAGCGAGAACATTTAAAGCAATAAATGTGAGGGACTATGACGTGGAAAAGTGCTAGCTTAAATGGTTGAGAGTACTTTGATTGTGTGTGAGGACTTGGGTTCGAGTCCTATGTGTGTCACTTTGATGTTATTAAATTATGTATTTTTAGGTAATTATATATTGAATGCGTGGTGTCATGATAAACTCTTAGAATTGTAGGAGTTATCATGAAATCTGGATTGGTTGAATGGTTTGGTCTTGGTTGGGTATGGGCATGAGTGTGGGTTCAAACCTTGGTGAGAACTAAATAATTTCGTTTTGCCAAATTTTATTTTTGCATGGAATTTGAAAGGAGCAGCTTAACCTAGTTGTCTAAGGGGGCTAAAAAATCAGAGGGATGATCCACTCAATAGCTATTAAACCCATTTAAAGTAATTTTATTTTTGCATGGAATTTGAAAGGAGCAGCTTAACCTAGTTGTCTAAGGGGGCTGAAAAATCAGAGGGATGATCCACTCAATAGCTATTAAACCCATTTAAAGTAATTCTCGTTTTGGAAAGTGAATGAGTGAATAGATTACTCACAAGCCAAGAGCGAATTAGTGAAAGGAGAGGTGTTGGGGTACGTGGGAGACTTGGACAGAAAGTTTTGGTGATTTGGGACTGAAAGCAGAGGGAGAGTAAGGAGAAGAAATTAGCGTGGGAGTGTGAGCAAGGGCAAGGAGATTTTGATTGGAGCACACTCATACTAATTCGAAATTTGAAGCAAATTCCAGGTTTGGGGAGTTGTCTTCTTGCCTTTTTGATTGCAATTGAATAACTGTGCAATGCCTTGAATCATAGCATGATCACTGCGTCATTTTCTGCACTGTTGTATTGAAGTTTCTGGATTTTTCCAGAAATCGCCTGGCGGTTCATCCCGTACCGCCAGGCGGCACATCAGATTAGTGTGTTGTTCTTAATTTGGCATGAACCGCTTGGCGGCGATGAATTTCTGCTAGGTGGTGCGACCCTGTTGCGTTCTATTTTGGTGAGTTGTAATGCTGTTTGCGTGTTAATCAATTGGATTATTGAAATTGGTATGTTTAGTTTCTATTGAATATTTGGTTGGGCGGAAACCAATTGGAATTCAGAGTATGGCAATGTTCTAGATATATTCGTGAATGAACTGATTTGGGGGATTCTAGAGGGTAAAGATCGAGGAGTCTATATGCATTGAATTAAGAACGGAAAACTAGTCCTTAAAATAGGTATGGTCATTTCTGGGTGAATGGATATGGTGGAACTGAGTACTGGAAAAAGGGGTGGAGTCTGTCACATGTGTGGAAGAAGCCTGGTTCGTGCAGGCACTGTTACTCCGCCTGGCGGCAAGCAAAGTGCCGCCAGGCGATGACACGGGCAGGGGGCTATTTTGTGAGGTCTTGGTGGCGGAATTGAGAGTAGAGATTTGGAGTAGGTGAGGGTATTGATAATTTGGCAACATAGAAAAATAGGGGAATAAAATACTGTGAGGATTAATTAAAGGGATGGTAAAGAGTAGATGTATAACTAATCATGGTGTTGGGTTGTGCATAAGGGAGAAAAGGGAGAGGGGAGAATTGTGATTACTAGATCAGGTTTCTGGAAGCATGGTATTTGTGAAATTGTGACTAGCCAGGGCTGATTATGAGTAACAAATTTTAGTTAAGGATTGAGGGGTATAATCAGTAGTTGTGATAATTGGTTATGTTATATTGCATGAGGAATTATGGGAAAAGGATTCTAAGCCGGATGAGAGGGAAGGTTGGCTTAATGCAGTGGGATATACCTTGGAATGTAATTGAGGGTATTAAATTGTGGACTGTGTCCTTAGATAGGGATGAATTGCCTTACTATAACAAAGCTCACATATAGTAAAAACTTGTATAAAGGGGGACCAAGGTAAAGTTAGGTGTAGATACTTATGTTAGTTGTAGACTAACCATAATGTACATTCTACAGAAGAGTTTATTCGGGGCCCTGGAATGGAGCCACTTATCAGATTAGACTAACTGAGTTGCTTAAAGGAAACCAGAGGGGTTTCGCTGCTGATACAGCACCTGGCGGCACGGGTAGGTGCGCCGGGCGGTGCGACTAGCGTCAGGGGTCCTTGTATGGGATAGCGCCTGGCGGCACGGTGAGGTCCGCCAGGCGGTGACGAGAAAACAGTGGCCCTGGGGTCGCTGGCGCCTGGCGGTGAGTAGATACCGCCAGGCGGTCTGGAACAGTTTCGCCTGGCGGCGTGTGGGCCGAGCCAGGCGGAAAGGCTGTTGTTCTTTGCTTTCTAGTGTGTTGTTTTTAACTGACAATGATGCTTTGCTTGGATCGGGAGATGTTGTGCCATGAGCGGGTAGGTTCATGGATGGTGTTTGACATGTGATGATATGAACGGGGAGGTTCATATTCAGTTACTCTTACGTGGGGATACGAGCGAGGTAGGTTCGTATGTTTCGTGCTCACGTTGAGAGATGCCACGTGCGGGGAGTTACGGAGGCTGGTGGATCACATGTGTTGGACTACGGGCGGACAGGTCCGTAGAGTAGGACTACGAGCGGGGAGGTTCGTAGAGTAGGACTACGAGCGGGGAGGTTCGTAGAGGCAGGACCATGAGCGGGTAGGTTCGTGTGAGCATCAGATTCCCGAGTCCAAGGCTAACCGATTGTATGATTTGAAGACTGATAAGTCTTGGGGTTAAGGTCTTGGCCAAGAGATATATATAAAGAATAAAATGGGTATATGATTTATCTTGTGTTTTATATGATTGTTATTTTATTTTCTTAGCTCACCCTTTCTGTTTGTGTGTGGCGATGATCGTGTAACTCGTTACACGGGAGCAGATGTTGATACAGGTGATGCTGAGGATGTTCCGATGGCGGAGTGAGGGCTAGCATGGGATTAGAGCTAGGGTTTTGCTCATTTGTATTTTATGTTTTAAATACTGATCTTGGAAACATGTAACCTTTTATGGATTTAGTCATGAGTTTTGGCGCGTGATAAATTGAAATTTTCCCGCGTTGGGATTTTTATCGAGATGACTATTAATGTAATTATTTCTTTTAATATTGATTTTTAAGTAATATTCCCTAGGGATGTTACATTTGGTATCAGAGCTAACGTTTTGATGCTTTTGGGAAACTGGGGAGTGAGCTGACGCTTATTATGTGAAAATTAGTTGATGTATGTGATTGTTAAACTTGCTAGAGTATATCTTGATCCTTAGCTGTTTGATTTTAACAGCTGAAATATGTGGCGTCCACAGGCAATGGCAAACAGGAGGCGTAGAAACACTGCCGGAGCTGATGAGATTGCTAACGCAATCCACAGGAAGGTGGATGCTATGCAGCCTGTGGCAGCACCCCCGTGGGCTATGATCCCATCTGTCAGACCAGTGACGATGGAGGACTTCATGCGTCACAAGCCGGCTAAATTCACTGGGAAAGCCACCTTAGATGAGGCAGATGCATGGCTCCGAGAGTGCGAGAAAATATTCAGGGTGATAGAGTGCTCGGAGGTTCAGAAGCTTAACTTCGCCACCTTTCTACTGGTGACCGAGGCTGAGTATTGGTGGATGAGCATGCAGCAACAGATGATGAATAGAGCTAAAGAGGTGACTTGGGCTAATTTCAGGACGAGGTTCCTGGAGAAGTATTTCCCTGATAGCGTTAAACATGAGCGCGAGGCAGAGTTTCTCACCCTACAACAAGGAAGTTTGTCAGTGCAGGACTATGTGGAGAGGTTTGAATACCTCTCGAGATTTTACTCACAGACAGTGACGAAGGAATGACGCTGTAGAAAGTTTGAAGGCGGGCTCAAACATGAGCTAAGGCGTTTCATTGTGCCACTGAGGGTGCGAGAGTTTCCAATCTTGGTTGAGCAAGCCAAGAGTGTAGAGCAGCTAGAGAAGGGACCCAGCCTGGTTAACCGTACACAGAGGAACAGTGCTGAGGGCAGACTCCAGAAGAAGCCCTATAGTAGACCAGTTGCGTCTTCGTGGAAACCGAGGTGCTATAACTGTGAGGGTGAACATCTGCAGCGAGATTGTACTAGACCCGCTAGCAGCGGAGGCAGTGGCATGGGCACTCGTAAGTGCTATGCCTGTGATAAGCCAGGACACTTCGCCAACAGATGTCCTAATAGGAAGACTGTTCCAGCATCACGACCTCAGCCATCCTCATCTGACAGGCCGAGAGCCGCAGGCCGGGTTTTTGCCATGACCAGCACAGAGGCCACCCGGTCAGGTAATCTGATTCTGGATCAGTGTTTACTCTTTGATAACAGTGTGTTAGTGCTATTCGATTCAGGAGCTTCGCACTCTTTCATATCCCATGATTGTGTGAAGAAATTGGGGTTGTCCACTCGTGACCTTGGATGCGAGTTGATAGTCTCGACACCCGCATCTGGACAGGTTTCAACAAACGTAGCCTGTGTTGGATGCTTGATGG
>Ga0214544_1006068_pt1 | contig 22692 bp, 29 predicted proteins | sample CNSS3metaG_FD_160074 | JGI IMG/M metagenome (GOLD analysis project Ga0214544, IMG submission 160074) | Root nodule microbial communities from cowpea collected in UCLA plant growth center, Los Angeles, California, USA - CNSS3 | ecosystem: Host-associated > Plants > Roots > Nodule | place: USA...
TAATCGTTCAAGCTCAGGTAGAGTAGAATGGATTATGTCGTGAGGAGTAGCAGGAGGTCCTCGTCGTCGGACTCGATCAAGTCTTAGACGTGGAGGGGACTTACCCTGGGAACGGTCGGGTGAATACTCCATGTGTCCAGACTCTGCAGAGTCTGGAAGCCGTTACAGGTGCAAGCCACCAAGAGCTCCAACGTCACTTACACAATCCGGATATAGAGTCTAGAATTTATGATTGAATTACCTGCTATAAATGACATCTTTTATTGTGAAGTGTGTTAATGTTTGCTTCTTCAGTTAGCTTACCCTTCTTGTTGTGTGTTTGCTTTTGCATAATATCCCTTTGCAATGATCACCTATGTTTGGTGGGAGCAGAACTGAAACCTGATGGAGATGCTTCCTCATGAACAGAAGTTGAAGATTGGCAAGGAGTGCTACTGTAGTTAGACCTTTACTGTTTTATTTCAAGGTTTTGGGTGTAGTCTAGGATTCCCTCTAGCCGCTTTTATCTGATGTATATGAGTTCTTAGATGTTTACGTGTGGAGGACTGTACTAGAGATGTTTATTCCACGCGTGTTTTTGTTTGCTCTTACTATCTGCTATGCTTGACCGTAATATAATGTTTTGTTTGATAGTATGGAAAACTATTAAATGGGATGTTACAGAGAAAGTGTTGAATATTACGTGGAATAATATTAAATATTATTCAATATCTAATTAAATTTATAACATGGTTTTGTTAATAATATTTATTCTATCTGGACTGTGACTTCTTACTCCTATAGTGGTATAAGATTATACATGGATAATTTTATTTATTTTTACGTATATGAGGATAATTGTAAAAAGGAAATAAGGGTATTAATTGGCATGAATATAGGAATGAGGTATTTTCCATTGAGGAGGAGTTAGTTTTTGTAGAAATGAGGTGTTAAAGGGTTGTTAATTTTAGCATGTTGAAATTGGATTCGCTTAAATTTGTGATTGTCACAGCAGAAATTTCGATAAGCTTCTGGCTTTGATTGTGCGGAAAAACGAACGAACGAAAAATGCAAGGATTGAGCCCTTTTGTCAGCATTGGGATGTTGATGACACTTTTGTCAAAAACTGCGTCAAGTTTTTGAACCATTACAATTCTCTTTCTTGAAACACGAAAACAAGCAGAAACCCATATTCGCAGAGACTCAGAAGAAACCAAAAGCACATACCTCCCACCATTCCTTTCATGGGGGGTTCTCTTGGGATCGTTTCTTCAATTCCAGCATACACACATTGCTGAATGTTCAACAGACAAAGTTGTTTTGTCGTGGACCTGTCTCAAAATCAATGTTGGTTTCTCATCTTCCAGATTTTACTTGAGGTTAACTAATTACGACTACAACATTGTGAATTTCCAAAAGATAATTCAAACGCATCAAATTTTGTTGAGTTGAGCATGTCCGGCGGCAAGGTGAAGGGCATTCTTAAAGGCTTTAGATACTTTACTCAAATATTTGGTAGGCATTATTACATTTCCGATCATGCCTTCTTCTTAGCATAATACATAATAAATTATTATTCTTTTTTTCTCTCTTAAAAAAAAATTAAAAATTGACACGACAGAGAGTGAAAAAGAACAAGAAATTCAGATCGGACTTCCCACAGATGTAAAGCACGTGGCTCATATAGGGTGGGATGGACCCTCTGTAAATTCTCCCAGCTGGGTAATTCTCAATTTTCTTATAAATATTTGATCCAAAGAATCTGAAGGAGTTTGTTTGAGTTGAGGGGTTTGTGTTTTCAGATGACCGAGTTTAAAACTTCTCCAAGTGTAGATGTTCAGAATAAAGGTCAAGAAAATGGAGTGAAACGAGTTGCAGAAGGTACATGTTTTATTAATAAAAGTTTTGGGTATTGTTATTATTATTCTGACTGCCTAAAAATGTTTTTGCACATAGAATCAAGGAGAAGAAATCATCGAGAGTCATCATCGGATTTACCCAAGGCATCTAAAAGACAGTCAACGGGTGTTACAGATTCTCCGACAAAGGAAAAGACAAGCAAACCGCGAACGAGGAAATCTTCCAACAAGAACAAAGATGAGATCGCCCAGTCACCCCGAATACCCGAATACCCGGATCCATTTCAACTACCTCCTCCGCCTTCACCCTCACCCGATAATAATAATAATAATAATATTCCTAAAAAGTCTCGTCGCCATAAGACAAAGGAGCATTCTAGTGGCGTCCCTTCCAAATCCAGAACCAAAGCCCATTCTGCTTCGGATTCTGGATCCCCGGCCCAATCCAAGTCCAGGAACACCCACACCACCTTTGATGAAACTGAACACGATCTTTTGCTCTAATGTAATGTTGCCCTATTAGTTTAGTGTTGTGCATAGATAACTCTTGAGACCAGAACAAGAACCCTTCCTTCCCCATTTTTATATTTCCTATTATTACTATTATTATTGGCGTCCTTTCTTCCTTTTTGGCCTTCTCTATAGAGACACACTATTGTATTATCACCCATTCCTCATATCATATGTAATCACGCACTTGTTCATTCTGGTTTCATTACTTTTTCTTTTTCAGATTAATTACAACATTTTCGTTTCAAACGCATTCTTAGGATTTATAAGGCAAAGTAAAGTTGAAGTAACAGAAAAATACGGTAAATTAGCATGCAATGTTTTTGTTGTTTATTAGTGGTAAAAAAGAACTAACTTTCTCCTTAAAGTGTAACTAAAGAGACAAAAAGGATTTGTCCTTTTGGGAACCAACGGAAAACATCCTCAAAATCCCGTGAAGACAAGCACCCCAAAGCTAAAAAGGAAAAGGGAATCAAACCACAGCAGAGAAGAAGCCCCACTGAAAACGACAGCATCAGGAACATCAGTTTTCTTGTCCATTATATTGTCCAAACATAGCCCTCTGTTCCCTCCCACCTTCAGCTTCAGCTTTTGTCCTACTCTTGTTGATAATCTCACTCTCCCACTCAAATTGTTGTTCTCCAAGTTTATCTCACCACCATACTCCAAAAGCCCAAAGGGCACAGGCCCTTCAAGGTTGTTGTTATCAAGCCCAAGATAGGACAAATTTTTCAAATATACCCCCATCGAAACAGGGATGCTACCCACCAGACCCATCTCCGAAAGCCCCAATCTCTGAACACCCCCCAGATTTTCCCATATTTCCGGAATCGCCCCGGAGAGAGAATTCCCACTCAGATACACTTCCTTCAACGTTGGGAGCTCCCCCAGAAACAAAGGCACGCCGAAACTGCCCAAACGGTTGAAGCTTAAATCCAAAAACTCCAAACTCCGCAAGCCTCTTAAACTCTCGGGGATTCTGCAACCAAAAGCGTTGAAGCTCAAATCAAGCTTCAAAAGCCGAGAGAGATTCCCAAGCGAGTCTGGTAAACAAGCTTGAAAGTTGTTCCCGCTGAGATCAAGAAGTTTGAGTTGATTGAGGAGGCCGAAAGTGGAAGGAATTTGACCGCTAAGGTTGTTTCTTGAGAGAGTAAGCTCTTCCAAGTTGAGGAAGGCAGGAATCTGAGAGGGGAGGTGGCCGTGAAAAGCGTTTCCGATGAGGATAAGTCTGCGGAGAGAGGTGAGGTTTTGAAGGAGAGAAGCGAGGGGTGAAATGAAAGAGGGGTTGTTGATGAAAACAAGTTCCTGGAGGGAGGAAGGGAGAGAGAAGGAGGGAGAGAGAGAAAGAGGGGTGTGGTTGAAGCAGTTATAGAAGAAGAGTTTGCGGAGGTAGGGGAAGGAGTTGAAGAGATGAAAGTGGAGGGTGGCATTGGGGGAGCAAGGAGGGTTGGGGGTTTCATCGGAAACGTAGCCGAAGCTTAGTTCGACAATGTGGGGCGTTTGGTTGAGTTGCGTGGGGTAGTCGCAAACAACGCCGTGCGGGGCGGAGAGGCAGAGGTCGTCGGGGAAGAGGTTGCGCCAGGGAATGGTGGGGTTGAGGGAGTGAAGAATCTGGTACACTGATTCTTGTTCGGAGGAGTCCAAATGAGGTTGCTGGTGGGAGACAGAGAAGAGAAGAGAAAGGAGGAGTATTGACAAGACAGCCATTTTGTGTTTTGAGGTTGTTGGTTTGGTATACTCTTAGTATAAGGAGAATTTGCAGGAAATATTTTCGGACAGAAACCTGCTGTGGAAACAAGCGACAGTGGTGCGCCGCACTCGCCGACTTGGTGTGTCGTGTTGTAGAAAGCGACGCGTAACGCCGTCTACCTACATTCCTTTTCCACTTCTATCATGGGCCTTTTATCAACAACATTAACACTCACTCCTTCTCACTCTATTCTAATATTCCTATCCACTTACTAAAATTATAATTTTGGTTTTTAATTATACACAAAAAAGACAAAAGTGATGATATACACATTTTTCGAAACCTTTTCATTCTTCGGCTTTCTTTACTTCAAGGCCATCGCTTTTTCATTCTATGCTTTGTTTATATTAAGAACTGGATTTAAAGAGATAAAAAAAAAATTACGATGACAGAGAATACAATTGTAGAATTATTAGAGATAATGTGAAAAAAAAAGAAAATAATTCGATATATATAATTATTTTCAGAGAAAATTATAAAAACACATACTTATAAAATGATCAAGTTATTTTATTATTATAAATTAATTTTAATCAATTATTAAATTATAATTAAATTATTAATGTTAATAATAATGTTATTTTTATTTTTTATTATAATTATTTGTATTAATATTTAATTTAAAATGAAAAAAGTAATAAAATATTCGTAATGTATTCCTGTATCAATTGATCATGTGTACCTTTCTTTTCGTAAGTACGAAGAATGTCAAATATATTTTCCTTCATTCCTACTTCTTTGCAAAATCAGCAAATACAAATGCATTATTCACTATTTTTTATATTTCTCTACTTCGTTCACTTGTCTCAATTTAATCTTACTATTCTTTTAATTAAATTTCTTGTTAATCTTGTTTAATTTAATTATTTTTTTAATATTATTTAAATAATTAACAGTAATGAACAATGACAATCACATGTTATTTTGTGATTATTTTGTTTTTTGTTTTAATTTTGTTTTAATTTTTATGTGTCAGTCTAACAACGTGACATATCAAAGTCAATATTTTATATTCAATTTAGTTCTTGTATTCGTTGTTCTGGTTCAATTTAGTCACAATTTTTTCTCAAAATGGAACAATTTTGTCCCTTTAGAAATTGAAACCAAATTTAATTTTTACATAAAAGTATAATGATGTTTTCATTAAAATTCACATTTTTATTAAATATTTTTGGTTTAGGGTTACAATCAGTTTAAAATTAGAATGAAAATTGTAAGGATGAAGACTAACACCATTGATATAAAATTTTTAGAGGTTAAAAATTAAATGTGATTTTTAAAATTTTGAGAGGTTAAAAAGTGGAGAGTAACACATTACTTTATGTGATTATGTAATTTTTGACTTCTTAAAATTTTGAACCTATTGACAAAAAGGATTACTTTAGGATGGATGCACTTGATGAGGTATGTTTGGAGAACAAAGAAAAGGTTACAACAATAGACCCTCTGGAGAAAGTCTTAACAGGAAATTCAAAAGTGCTTAAAAGATTTGGATCAACCAAAGAAGTTTCATCTACCACAACTCTAAATTTGGAGCTCAACTCCAGAAATAAAGAACAAGAGCAACAACTCAAATTGGAGCTGAAGCAGCTACCAACCCATCTAAAATATGTTTCTCTTGAAGAAAATGGTAGCCAATTTGTAATTCTCTGTAGCACCCTCAGAAGTGAAGAAGAAACAAGGCCAATGAAGGTATTGAAGGCCAACAAAGATGCAATAAGCTGGACTTTTTATCTGATTTAAAAGGTATTGGTCCATCTTATTGTATACACAAAATTTTGATGGAGGATGAGTACAAACCTGTGACTCAACCTCAAAGGCATCTCAACCCCACTATGAAGGAGGTGGTGAGAAAAAAAGTCACAAAACTGCTTGAGGTTCGAATGATATATCCAATATCAGATAGTGCTTGGGTTAGTCCCGTTCAAGTGGTGTCTAAAAAGGGTGGAATGACAATGATTCAAAATGAGAATAATGAACTCATTCCCACAAGAACAGTGATAGGATGGAGAATATGCATTGATTACAGGAAATTGAATCAAGTCATCAGAAATGATCACTTCCTACTTCCATTTGCAAATCAAATGTTAGAGAGACTTATTGGACAAGCATACTATTGTTTTTTTGATGGATACTCATGCTATAATGAAATAATAGGATATCCATTGGACCAAGAGAAGACATAATTTAATTGTCCATTTGGAATCTTTGCTTACAGAAAAATACCATTTGGCCTATGCAATGCTCCAACAACTTTTTGAAGGTGTATGCTTTCCATCTTTTCAGATTTAATTGAAAAAAGCATAGAGGTATTCATGGTTGATTTCTTTGTTTTTGGTTCATCATTTGACAATTACCTTGAAAACCTCAATGTTGTATTAAAAATATGTGTGGAAACCACTTTAGTGTTAAATTAGTAAAAATTGCCTTGAAAAATGCCTCTTCATTTATAGTAGAAGGCAAGCTCCAAATGCAAGCTAAATGCTATGTGAAATGTGATTCAAATGTTGCCATGCAAGTTGAAAAATGTGTGCCTAGATCTAGATCTAAGATCCACAAATTTCAGATCACTTGCAACATGGAGGTGTCACGTGTAAGACCCGCGAAATTTAATTAATTAATTAATAAATGCTGGTAGTGGGAGACTTTATGACATCAAATGGTTGAGAGTACTTGATGAGATGCCTCGAGCCAAGGGACCTACAACAAGAGCCATGGCTAGGAGAATACAAGAGGAATGAGCCTTAAATGCGCATGCAAGGCCCAAAATGAACTTCATATGAGCCAAGGAAGATGTGAAGACCTAGCCTAGGACTCTTTGCTTGTAAATACTAGATTAGGATTTTATTTTGGGCCTAGTAGAATAGGGTTTTCTTTGTGCCATGTATTGGGCCTTAGAGAAAATTGGGCTTTAGAAGTAATTTTGGACCAAAAAGGGAAATTGGGTTAAATGGGCCGAGAGTAGTGTGTCTACTATAGAAAAGCCTAGAAGCTTCTCAAACTTGCTCTCCAAGGATGAGAGTTAGTAATAGAGGACTATCCCAAGATTCCATACAAGAAGAACTTGAAGATGAATCTTTACAATTTAAAGGACCTATGACAAGGGTAAGGAACAAGAGATTGAAAGATCAAAACTATTCAAGGCTCCTAATGCTACAAGCAATCTGAAATTCAAAGAATATGAAGATCATGGCTTGAAGCACATTTGAAGATAGTTTTTAGGAAAATTAGTTTATGTTTTTAGACTTTGGGTTTCCTATTAGAAATTAGTTATGTTCTATGTTTTTGGGCTTTGGGCTTTCTTTTATAAATTAGTTTATGTTTTGGTGTTTTGGGCTTGGGCCATCTTGTAGGGTTCTCAGGTTTTCTTAAACTTATGTGCCTATATATAGAGGTACCAAAAACAATGTAAGGACTTTTAGTCATATATTGAATTTGATTTCATTAAAGAGAGGATTCTCTTTGTTCTTGGCTTAGGCCTCCGGTTCTTATCAAAGATTAACATCTTTGTGGCGAATCTTCACTTGACTTGTTAATCTGCTAGATTGTGGCGTCCCCCATCTCTGTCTTATTATGCGTTCTTCTCTGATTTATTCGTGTCGTGCCTCTTGAGGATTCAAATTCAGAAACGATCATACTCTTTCCTAGATAGGATCGTATCATCTGGTATCAGAGCAAGGTTCTGGTTTGAATTTCCTCTTCTATGTTATTTTTCTGTCATATAAAAAAAACTACAATTTTTCAATGTCGATTTGTCTTGTGTTTTATTTTTAATTTTGTTTGTTTCATTTGTAAGGAGTAAAACCCCTAAGGTTGTTTCCAATTTGGTTGAGTTTTTTTTTTTTTTTTTTTTTTTTTTTTTATTTTTTTTTTTTTTTTTTTTTTTTTTTTTTTTTTTTTTTTTTTTTTTTTTTTTTTTTTTTTTTTTTTTTTTTTTTAAGTATTTTTTTCTCTTTTCTGTTCTTTGTTTAAATTGTGTATTTCTACATTTTATTCGTGGAAATTATTTGTTTGTGTTTGGGATTTGCAAGTGCACTTACTTTGATTTACTTGAGTATGAGAGTTTGAAGGATAAATTGTTTAGTTTGTTTTTGTGTTGAACTGCAAAAAAAAATATACAAAAAAAGATATTGTGGATCAAAGTCAAAAGGAAACAATATATATAGAAAAAAAAAAGGATAAAAAAAAGGGGGAGTTCAACACAACTTTTTGTTACAATTTTATTTGTGGTTTATTGATATCTACTGGCAATCAGTCTTTGTCTTAGAGTCTCCGTGTTGTCTCCTTTAAATCTCTTTGGTAGTCCTATTATTTTCTAATTTTAATTTTCTTATTTTGTGTCTTTAACATTCCTTGAAGTTTTGTCTAGAGTTTTGAATTTTCTTTGTCCTCTAAAGTCAAGATTTAGATCTCGCAACATTTTTCACATGGTTTGTTACTCTTTGCTTAAGTTACTAGAGTTCTTTGCCAAGTCCTAAAGGGAATTTGAGTGGTAAAAGGCAAGAGAGTACATTCAATAAAAAGCCGTGTGATACACGAGTGGAAAATTGAGTGAAACACTTAGCGGAGTGGTGAGGTCCTAAATATATTTTATTATACTAACATTTTCTTGTAGGAATTAGCAAATATTGAGTAATGAAACATGTTTTCACAGAAGCATCCTTATGGAACTAGTTTAACATATGGTTTAAATTATCCCACTCCTAACCAAGATCATTTGGTTCAAGGACTTGAACGTACCAAGAGAGTGGCATGTAGAGATACACCTAGTGTTTATGAGGTCTTGGTAGCATACATTAATGCCTTGGAATCCATAACTATAAAGCTAATTGGCAAGATTGCTAGTATTAAATGGAAGCACAATCCTGATAGAAAATCATTGCCAAAGACAAGAACACTAAGATGTTCCAAATGTGAAGGCTATGGGCATGAAACTCATCAATGTCCTAATGGGTATGCAAGTCCTATGACTCATGAAGACCTCAAGAACTACATTTCATACTTGAGAGAGGAGGAAGAAAGAACAATGCAAAAATTATATGTATTGAAAAGAAGGCAAAATCGAAAGCTAAAAAAAGCCCATGAGAAGGAAACACTTATAGAAAATGAAGTAAAGGAAAAGAGAGAAAGAGACGAGAGAGAAAGAGACGAGAAAGAAAAGAGAGAAAAAGAAGAGAAAGTAAAGAGTGAGAGAGAGGAGAAAGAAGAAGGAAAGAGAAAATAGAAAGAAGAGCGAGAAAAAAATAAAGAAAGAAGAGAATAGAAAAAGAGGGAAGGAAGAAAAGAGAGAAAAAGAAGAGAAAGAAAAGAGCGAGAGAGAGGAGAAAGAAGAAGGAGAGAGAAAAGAGAAAGAAGAGCGAGAAAAATTAAAGAAAGAAGAGAGTAGAAGAAGAGAGAAGGAAGAAAAGAGAGAAAAAGAAAAAGAAATAAGAGAGTATTATGAATTGTCAATGAAAAAATGTACTAACTTTTCTCTTATTGTTTTATTGCCTATGGACGATTTATTCATCAAAGAGCAATGACATCAACAATGGAAAGACGAAAGGATACTTAAGGAACACTTATTCATCAAGCAACAAGGAGATCAACAATGGAAAGACGAAATGATGATAAAAAAAGACACAAGCTTAGAAATATATGCTCATGAATTAGCTTGTTTACCCATTTCTAACAAACCTATGGGTGATCAAAGTCATACCTATAATTGGATTGTTTGTTTGAGCAATATTCCTTTTCTTTTCTTTGAGCATTTTATCTTTAATTTAAAATTATTTGATGATTGGTGCAGGTGGGTATTTGACCCTAGAGGCAGAACTCCAAAATCTTTTATAATAAGAGATTGACCTTTTTCAGGATCCAAATCTCATTTTGGTAGAATTTCTATTATTTTATTTCCGATTTGTGTCTTTGATTTATGTTTGTGTTTGTGCATAAAACCTTCTTGAATTCGAGTCGAATTCTCTCCAAACACGAGAGAATGATAAGGAATCTTCAAGTGAGACAAATTTGAGGACAAATTCTCTTCAAGAAGGAGGGAATGATAGAGGACTATCCCAAGATTCCATACAAGAAGAACTTGAAGATGAACCTTTAAAATTTAAAGGACCTATGACAAGGGCTAGGAGCAAAAGATTGAAAGATCAAAACTATTCAAGGCTCCTAATGCTACAAGCAATCTGAAATTCAAAGAATATGAAGATCATGGCTTAAAGCACATTTGAAGATAGTTTTTAGGAAAATTAGTTTATGTTTTTAGACTTTGACTTTCCTCTTAGAAATTAGTTATGTTCTATGTTTTTGGGCTTTGGGCTTTCTTTTATAAATTAGTTTATGTTTTGATGTTTTGGGCTTGGTCCATCTTGTAGGGTTCTTAGGTTTCTCTAAACTTCTGTGCCTATTTATAGAGGTACCAAAAACAATGTAGGGACTTTTAGTCATATATTAAATTTTATTTCATTAAAGAGAGGATTCTCTTTGTTCTTGGCTTAGGCCTCCGGTTCTTATCAAAGATTAACATCTTTGTGGCGAATCTTCACTTGACTTATCAATCTGCTAGATTGTGGCGTCCCCCATCTTTGTCTTATTCCGCGTTCTTCTTAGATTTATTGTGTCGTGGATTTATTCGTGTCGTGCCTCTTGATGATTCAAATTCAGAAACGATCATACTTTTTCCTGGATAGGATCGTATCAATTAGCTTCCCATGGCAAGACAAGTGTGACTTGCTTAGGTGGCAAGTCACACCTCTCACATGCTCCCTTTTGGCTCAAAAATTCAACTTTCTAGACTCCTTTTTCCCTTCACTTTTTGGAGACTCCTTGATCTTTTTTTGGCCTATAAATAGAAGGATTAAGACATGCAAAATTCATCTTGAAATTGAGTAATGAATTGCTATCCAAATTTGTTCGCAAATATCTTTTGAGCTCACCTTAGAGTAAACTCTTCTATAGTTTACTCTAGTCTTCTTCTTTAGGAGTTGGCCTCACCTCTCTTAAGAATCCTTTCAGCTACACCAAACCAAACACCTTAAGCTTCTTTCCTTCATGCTTCCGCATCCAACACTATTCATGGAGCCTCCATCCTTCATGCAAGCTTCAATGGAGACAAGAAGAAGCCATAAGTACTTAATTGTGTGAGAGGACTTGGGTTCAAGTCCTATGTATGCGAAATTGTGTGTTAAATTAATTATTTTATTCTTTTGAGAATATGTGTGATCATGGTGCATGATAATATAATCCTAGAATTATAAGAATTACCACGAAACATGATTGAATGGTTGTGCATTGATTTGACATTGGCATGGTTATAGGTTCAAACCTTGGTAGATCCAAATTAAGCTTTCTTTTTGCTAAAATTAATTTTGGCATGAATGTGAAGAGGCAGAGAAACCCTAGCTTAGAGAGGCAGCCAAGAGGGCTGGAAAAACAAACCATAATGAAGCTTGAATGGAAATTACCATCCCAATTAAAGTGATTTTTTTTTCTTGCTGTAAGACCCGAGAAAATTAAATAGTTAATTAAATAATTATTTAATAAATGCGGGTAATAGAAGCCTTTAAGGCATTTAATGCAGAAAACTATGACGTAGAAAAGTACTAGCTCAAGTGGTTGAGAGTACTTTGATTGTGTGAGAGGACTTGGGTTTAAGTCCTATGTATGCCAATTGTGTGTTTTTGGTTGAATTGGTTGTGCATTTGACTTGATGATATACTTGAATGCTAGACGTGATAATAAGATCCTAAAATTGTAGGAATTATCACAATTGTGAATTTGGTTGAATTGGTTGTGCATTTGACTTGGTAATTGATAGGTTGTGGGTTCAAGTCTTGCTAAGGATAAGAACTAAACTCTATTTTTGCCTAATTTTGTTTTTGGCATGGAGACGAAAAGATAGAAAACCCTAGCTACCAAGGGAGATAGCTTGAGAGGCTAGAGAGAAAACCATAATGATATTTGATTGACCATTAAACCAAAGACTTAATGGTATTTTCGTTTTAGAGTTAATCTTATTTAATTAGGGAGTAATTGTGAGAGAGAAGAGAATTGGAAGGGAAGGGGGTGCTGCATTGTGTGTGACATTCAAGTAGTGGGTTCCAGAAGTGTTTCGTGGTGGGTGTCGAGAGAATTGAGAGTGGAAAATATTGTTGGAGTGAAAGGGAAGACTAAGAGAGCTTTTAGGTTAGAGACCCATCAAGAATTCGAATTTGGAGCAGGGAATCCAGGTAAGGGGAGCTGTTCATTGTACTTTTATTCGTGTTTGAATGTGTGTGCCTTGCTGTGACCCATTGCATGAAACCCCCACCTTATTGGATGCTATTTTTTGGAGTTTCCGGGTTCTGCCCGGAAACCGCCTGACGGTACAGCCCGAGCCGCCAGGCGATGCATCATATTTCACCTCTGTTTGGAGATTTTGACATGAACCGCCTGGCATGGTTGAATGTCCGCCAGGCGGCGCGACATAATGCGCAATTTTCTCTGACTTTTGGTTGGTGCACTGGTCATTTTGATTTCTAAATGTGATGTTGTGTATGATATTATATGTTTATGATATTTCAGCAATTGAATTTGACGGTGTTTATAGAAAGTCATGTATGAATAGTCATGATGAGAGTTTGGGTTTGTGGAAGGGAAGGAATGATAAATCTATGCTAATTATACCAAAATTATATGACACAAAAAGCATAATAATGGGCCTTGTGGTTTGGTAAAATTGATACGAATTGGTGAGGTTTGGTGTAATTGGATTGTGTATCAAATCAAGGTATGAGGAATCTCGTGGCTGGTGCAAAAAAACCTATTTTGTGTCTGGTACTGATGCACCGCCTAGCGACACCCTACTTGCCGCCAGGCGGCGGCGATTACAAAGGCAGTTTGGTGTGTAACATCCCTAAGGAATATTACTAATATTTAATAATTAAAATAAGAAATAAAAAAATGCCTCATTTAATATAATACCATTTCCCAAAAACTCGGGAAATTTTAAAACAAAATAGTAACCATAACATAGTTCACTATCGTTCTATACAAAAGTTAATAAAGTCTAGCATAATTAAAGTTACATCAAAATCCAAAAGTAAAAATGCTTTCAAAAGCCCAAGTAGCCCCTGCTCTCCGTCTCTATGCATCTCCTGGCCCACTTGTCACATCATCTGCTCTCGGATAACAAGTTATCCGATCATCGCCACACACACACAGAAAGGGTGAGCTATGCACATTATATATAAATAGATACATGAAATAAATATGCCGCCCATTCCAAAATAACATAACTAAAATTTCACAATTTGTCAAATTTCCCAACCATGACCTCATAGTCCTTCATGAGTCATATGCATGAACTAGGTCTTAGGACTTCACTGTGCTTCCACGAAACTAATCCATTCGTGGTCCAACCCTATGAGCCTATCCCGCTCATAGTCCTGCCCTACAGACTCCTCGTATGTAGTAAAACATCTAAGCCTTCTCAACTTGGACCTTGGCACGCACGCAATCACCATACTATGGACTCCTCGCCCAATAGTAACCGACGGGAACATATCAGTTCCTTGCCCATCGTGCGCCTAACACATGTAATCACCATACCAAGGACTCCTCGCCCATTGGTAGCCGACGAGAACTCATCCAGTTCCATGCCCATCATGTGTCCAACCATCAAGCACATCCCATACCCCTATTGGACTTAGTCCTTCAAGCCCAAACACCACACCACATGCATATACTTCCTATACTTATGAAAAAGTATCCAATCACACACACAAGCACACACAAATATGGTAATTCACATGAACTTGCTTAAGCTAGGGACTCTCGCCCAAACTAAGCCCTCAGTCTCGCTTAGGCTAGCTCACCTCGCCTGAGCGACCTTAAAACAATAGCATCATCACGTCATCTCGCTCAGGCGAGATCCTCTCGCCTGAGCGAGCCATACCATCGCTCAAAAGACAACACGCACCTCGTCTAAACGAGAAGTCACACTCAAACATGCACAAGACTCATCGCGACCTCGCTTAGGCGAGTGTCTCTCGCCTAAGTGAGACTACGTCTCGCTCAAACCCAGTCTTGGTCGCTTAAGCGAAATGCTTGAGCCTAATCCTGTATGAACTCCTACAACTCTCGCCTAGGCGAGAGGGAGTCGCTTGGGCGAAACATGCAGAGTTTCGCCACTACTCGTGCATCAGAGACACCAAAACAATGCCAATTTACACGCAATCCCTTTTCATTCGTTCTCATTCATCAACCAAATCATAAAACATAATGTAAACACGTTTGGATTCTCAAATCACAGGATTTGGCCACAAATCAAAATTACAGTACCATAACCCCCATCAGATTCTTATTTCATACCAACAAGGCTTTTCACCCCACATCTCATTCATAATTTCTCAATTTCAGTGCATATCATAACCAATTCACACCACACAGAATACAATTTAAGAACAAAACGCCAAAACCTAAGCAATATTGAAGTACACAAAATTTCAGCACCTCTAACCTGGACTTCTTGATTCAGTTTGGAGAAAAAAGAGAATGTTCCCTTGTTGACCACTCTTTTTACTTCAACCTCCTCCCAATTCAACCTTCAACTCTCTCCTCTCACCCTCGGAACTCGTGCTCCTCTCAAAAGACAATTACCAGCACTGCCAAAAACCCTTCTTCTCTCCTAAAATTTGGCTTTTATAGGTGCCTTAATAATGTGTTTAAAAACTGAAACGAAAAATGGGCTTAATTATGTTTTTAATTTCCTATTCATTGTTAACTATGGTTTTTTAGCCCTTTGGCTTCTCCTCCCTCTGATTTTTACCTTTGCCCTTTCAACTCCACTCCAAGCTAGAATTAGCAAAAATAAAGCCTACTTTATGCCCAACAAGGTTTGAACCCGTGACCCTCCACTTATGAGGCCAAAGCACTACCATTATGCCAATTCAAATTTAGTGATACATTCCAATCAATATAAGTTTACATTACCAATTCCATACTCATACATATTATTAAAAATCAATAATAAAACAACAACACATAATTGGCATACATAGGAGTCGAACCCATGTCCTCTCACACATTCAAAGTACTCTCAACCACATGAGCTAGCACTTTTCCATGTCACATCAAAGAATAATTAATGCCATAAAGGCGCTTTCTACCCGCATTTATTAATTAATTAATTTTCATGGGTCTTATAGGGTGCCTTGCTCTGAATAGGCGCGATAAACACTGATTGGAATGAGTTGGGATAGAAAAACTAGTCAGTAAATATTGGAGGAAATTGGTGCACCGGGACTTATTGATATTGAGACATGGGAAGGAGTTGGAGGGTATGGTATGTTAGGAGTAGTGTGTAAGTGAATGAAGAAATTTGTCTTGGCAGGGAAATTAATTAAGTGATAAGAAGAAAAGAGATAAGGTACAAAATAGTAGGAGGTTAAGGATTCATATACTAATATGTGGGAAGTGGTTATGCTTATATCTAGTGTAATGAATTGGAGAGTGCAATTGGAATACATCGAGGTCTAATAGGTAATGGACACCGTGGTAAACTAATAATCTGATATTAGGGAACAATGATAGTATAGATGAATTAAGTTGGAAAGGAATGGTTGTTAAGTTGGAAATATGAATTCTAGTGAGTTGAGCAAGTGGAATTGGAAAGAGCAGTTGAGGGATGAAAAGATACATAAACCATTGGTTAAGTATAGGATTGTTACTAATGAGCTTAATTGGGTAAAAGGAATGAGCGAGATTAGGTTCTGCTATCAGAGAACTGACACATGATGTAATTACATAAGTGTCGATGAACCCCTAGTTTGAAATGTTTAAATGATAAAGATGAGTTCTAAAGAAATCAAACGATGTTGGGGGTTGGTGGGAAATTAGAATTAGTTACTGAAACATAAGTGTGCAGTGTACCTTAGAGCCATTTGGATTGCAAAACCAACCAAATTGAGTGCCAAAACCAGCAGTAGAATGCCTCTGGTATGGCACCTAACGGTCTGCTGATAACCGCTAGGCGATAGTAACAGCAGGAGATGTCCCTGCATCGTGTGGCGCCTGGCGGGAAGGTGTGCTCCACCGAGCGGTGACTGTAAAACAGGGGGGTCTGAGAGAGCGCTGGCGCCTGGCGGAGAGGAGGTCTCGCCAGGCAGTCTGGACCAGTTTCGCCTGGCGGCGCTTGGTGCTACGTCGGGCAGAAATCCCACTAACTATGCTTCGTGTAACGTGTTGCGTGTTAAGCAATGATGCTATACTTGGATCGGGAGATGCTTTGCCATGAGCGGGTAGGTTCATGGATGGTGGTTAACATGTGATGATATGAGCGGGGAGGTTCATATCCAGTTACTTTCGCGTGGGGATACGAGCGAGGTAGGTTCGTATGTTCCGTGCTTATGCTTGAGAGATGCTGCGTGCACAGAGGTACGTGGTTGGTGGATCACATGTGTTGGACTACGAGCGGGCAGGTCCGTAGAGCAGGACTACGAGTGGGGAGGTTCGTAAAGTAGGACTACGAGAGGGGAGGTTCGTAGAGGCAGGACCACGAGCTGGCAGGTTCGTGTGAGCATCATATTTCCGAGTCCAAGGCTAACCATTTGTGTGATTTGGAAGCTGAAAAACCCTGGGGTTAAGGTCTTGGCCAAGAACTAAGTAGATTGATTAAGATGGGTGTATGATTTATCTTGTGTATTATACATATGCTATCTTTATTTTTATCAGCTCACCCTTTATGTTTGTGTATGGTGATGATCGTGTGATTCGTTACACGGGAGCAGATGTTGATACTGGTGATGCTGAGGATGCTTAGGCGATGGGGAGATTAGAGTTAAGAGATTTTTACTATATTTTGATATGTTTCAATTATGAATAAGAATTTTGGAACTTGTAATACTCTTGTTATTTACGTTTAATAAATTTTGGCGCGTGTTTTCACATTTTAAATATTCCCGCGTTTGGGAATAATAATATTACGGCTTTTGAGATTCAATTTTCTATTTTAATTATTTATTTAAGTAATATTCCTTAGTAATGTTACACTTGCCATTAACCGTCATTAAGGTCTAATAATTGGCCAATTAAGGGGAAAAGAGAAAGGTTTGAAGGTTGTTGTTAATGAACATTGGGAGGAGGGGTTTTATAGATTATCAAAGTGCTAATTGAGAGAGGAGAATAGCTGAATTAAGGAAGCACTAAGGAGACCGTTGGTGATAAAAAAAAAAGGAAGCTCTAGATTATCAAATTTCTAAGCAAGGATCCAGGTTAAGGGACCTGGAACCGTTCATTTTAATTCATATTGCTTAATTGTATGCCATGTATGAATTATTTGATGTATATATTCTGTCCATTCTGCAATTTTCATGTTTCTGGAAAATTCCCAGAAATGCTTGGCGAGTTATTCATAGTCGCCATGCGACTCATACAAATTTCAGTGCATTTTTGGGTTCCTGCGAGCAACCGCCTAGCGGTGAACTATATGTAGCCAGGCGATGCAAGCTACACAACCCAGTTTCTGGGTTTTCTTATGAACGGTCTAGCGGTGATGAACACCCGCTAGGCGACGCGAGCCAGTTTAGCACAAATTGGTGTTTTTGTGAGTTTTGGGCTAATTCTGGTTATAGGAAATATGATGATTTTCGGGATATTGAAACTTTGATGGTAAATAATTGGTGAATGATGAGGGAACTTGGGATTAATTGGAGGAAAATGATAGATACGCATATTAGGGTTGAACATTTGGGGATTTATGTTTTGGAGTAAATTATGTAGATAAAAACAATGTGATTTTGTGTATTTGAGGCCTAACATATGATTGGTACTCATAAGTGTAACGTTCCTACTGGAAATTACTTAATTAAATTAAATAAATACGAATTAAAATTCAAACATCGCAATTTTATTATTCCCAAAACACGGGAAAGTTCAAATTATTTTTCAACGCGCCATAATTTAAACATAACTAAATAATAATCTTATTACAAATTTCAAAATCCGATAAAGTAAATGAAAACAAAACAAAATCCCTAGCTCAAGTCCCAAGTTAACCCTCTCTCCGTCATTTATGCATCCACAACGTCACCTGAAAAATCATCTACTCTCGTATGACAAGTCACACGATCATCGCCAATCACAAACAGAAATTGTGAGCTAATAAATAAAATAACATGTAATTTAACAACATAAAAGCAAAACACCCCTCTGATTCATCATAGTTAGTTCTTGGCCAAGACCTTAATCCCCAAGGCTTTTCAACCTTCACAACACACAAATAGTTAGCCTTAGATTCAGGATTTATGATGCTCACATGAACTTGACCGCTCGTGGTCCTGCCTCTACGAAACTCCCTGCTCGTAGTCTTGCTTTACGAACCTCCCCGCTCGTAGTCCTGCTCTACGGACCTATCCGCTCGTAGTCCAACACACGTGATCCACCAGCTACGTACCTTCCCGCACGCAGCATCTCTCAAGTGTGAGCACGGAACATACAAACCTACCTTGCTTGTATCCCCAAACGAGAGTAATAGGATATGAACCTCCCCGCTCATATCATCACGTGTTCACAACCATCCATGAACCTACCCGCTTATGGCACAACATCTCCTGATCCAAGTATCACATCACTGCATAAAAACATCGCAGCAAGCCACTGACCGCAGCCTTATCACCTGGGGTAGTCTAAGCGCCGCTAGGCGAAACCTACGCAGACCACCTGGCGGGACGTCCACGTCGCTAGGCGCCAAGCTCCAGATGGACCCACTATTTTAGGGTCTATCGCCTGGCGGAGCTCTCTTTGCCGTCAGGTGCCACTCATTGCAAGGAACCTCCTTGGTAGCCTATCGCTTGGAGCCTACACCCGTCCGCCAGGCACTATACCAGTAGCGAAAGTCCTATTGGTTTTTGCACCCAAAACAGTTTGGCTTACAACCCAAAGTATTTCCAAAAGTCCAGAAATACACACGTCAATTAAGATTAAATTCTGAGAAATCTGCAACCCTCATAGGGTTCAATTGCCTATCATTCCTAATTGTTGATTCCCTTATTCAAGGCCTATGAATTCACTAAGTACTTTAACATTACTTAATTCCTCAATCCTTTTTATAGAAAATACCTCTAATCCAATATTTCAATATAAGACCACCTGTTTCTAATTAAACCAAAAAGGTATCCAAGCCTTGCACTCAAAACCCCTCCCAATCCAAAATTTGCATAGTTATGATTTATACCTTAACCAATATAATATATTTTTTCATCATTCAACTATTATTCATTGACTCTCAAAACCCCATAATCATTTAACCCACAACTTCAATTTAGTTATTCTCTTTTTCCACTGCTCCCTCATATTCAGATTATTGATTACCACTGGAGGTTCATTACCTATTTGTCACCAATTCAACCAAGTACAACCTAACTTCCAATACATTACCTATTTCCTCACTAACCTCCCATTCCTTTGCATTTTTGTCATATATTCACGCTAAATTTATTCACAACTCAATTTGTTGGTTGCGTCTATCACAGTCAATTAACCAATTTTCCCAAACATTACTAATTCACCGCTATCGCCTGGCGGCCAATGAGATGCTGCCAGGCGGCACATCAGTACCTGGGTGAATACCCAGGTTTCCTATGCCTACGAACCTGATTCTTTCTATAATCTTCGATTCCAGTTAATTCCTACGCACCATTATTTCACATTCACTTAATTTTCGGCTACGTAATCAACCCAACATCACACCAATTCAACGGGATCGTCATTGATGTCTATTGTCAACATTCAGAATCCTTCACCCCATGTAAGTGGGCTCTCCAAGTATATGTGTATATATATATATATATATATATATATATATATATATATGTATATATATATATATATATACATACATTATACACGAATCAAACACATAAGAAAACAACTCCCCTTACCTGCAATCCTTGCTCCCAAATGGTCTTCCCAAGCCTTTCTTTCAAGAGGTCCCAGAACCTTCCCTTCCTCCACCAAAGTTTAGTTTCGTTCCCAGCAAGGTTTGAATACACAACCCCTCAATTACACAGTCAATGCCCAACCAATTCAACCAATTCATGTTTCGTGATAATTCTTATAATTTTAGGATTACATTATCACTAAGCACAGTCAAACATAACATTAAAATAAAACACATATTAAAATACATACAATTGGCATACATAAGACTTGAACCCAAGTCCTCTCACACAATAAAGTACTCTCAACCATTTGAGCTAGTACTTTTCCACATCATAATCATTTGCATTAAATGCCATCAAGGCTCCCACTACCCGCATTTATTAAATAATTACTTATTTAATTATTTAAATTTCTCAGGTTTTACAATAAGCGTATAATAGAAGTGTATTGAGTGGAAAATTGATAAACTGGTATGAGTTATTAGTGATTAGAATTCGCGCAGGGTGCATGACCAAATCTAGAATTGACCAGAAAGTGATGCACCCCCTGGCGGCAAGCTATGAGCGGCCGAGCGATAATGGTGACAGTAGTTCTCGTGGTTGATGCAGGTGGCTCGAGTTGATGGGTGCATTTGAAGGTTCAGGTGGAATTGGATAAGGGAAAAATAAGGTAAAATGGAATTGGAAATAACTAGTATGCCTTAGGTCATAAGAGTGATCTTAGTTATGTTTAAGGTTTGGAAGAAATAACAATCTCGCAGGTACAACTTAATGGTAAATATGAGTCAATGTGAATTATCATATGGGTAGGCTATGTGGTGTAATCATAAAGAAAACTTAACTATCGCTTGTGTAGGTTATGTGAATGATTTGGTGTGAATATACACTTATGCCATTAAGAAGGAGATTGGGGATATGGCTACTATTTGGCATGGACATTGGAGTTGGGGCCATCACGCATGAATTGGGATTTATTTTTAGAGATTGTGGTGTGAAAATTGGGGTGGTGACCAAATTCAAGAGTGGTTGATTTTTAAATTGTGAAAATATAGAGGTAGGCACATATATGTTAACCTTGATAAAGATTTACACATAACGGATGATAGATTCTTGTGTTGATGCCTGCAAGGGGCCATTGGATGATTTTGGATGTGGGCTGTTGAAAATGTGAGGTGTTGGGACACTGTTGAAGTGCTAAAAAAACCAGTACTACGCAAGTACTGGTGTAGCGCCTAACGATGGTATTTGACTACCAGGAGATAGCTACAAAGACAGTGAAGTTAACGAACTAGTAGCGCCTAGCGATGAGGGTGGTCCCGCCAAGCGATGTTTGCAAGGCACTTGGCGGTCTGGAAGCGTGTTTCGCTTGGCGGCTCTAGAGTAGTGTCAAGCGATAATGAAGAGGCCATGCTTGTGTTTTGCTTGCTTTGCATGTGTGTGGTCTACAAGGCTTTGGCGATATCTCGAAGGTCAGCTTACTAGTGTTCCTTGAGTTATGGTTTGGAACATATCCTTTGAGTTGTGGCTCGGGATAGGGGTTAAACACGTGGCATTCCTTAAGTTGTGGCTCAGAATGACATCTCTTGAGTTGTGGCTTGGGATGACGAGTGTGCGAGTTGTGGCTCGTACGGATGGGTCCAGATAGATTGCCCTCCTCAGTATTTAACTAACGAGTTTGGTAGTCTAGGGACGTTACAAACTATGTTCATAGTGGGAACTCCACCTGGTGTTATAGAGTATGGTCCGTAGCAGGTTTCCCGCACGTGCTCTACAAGTTGTTGCTTGTAGGTGTGGCAATAAGACATCTTAAGATATTCGTCTAAGACGTAGATCATGGATGACATGGTGGCGACCATGTGATATGGAATCAAAGGATGGAATTCCTTTGGTGTGTTTGTATCTATATATATGTTGTGTATATATGTTTGTTTAATTGTTAGCTCACCCTATTTGTTTGTGTTTGGCGATGATCGTGTACGCGGTACACGAGAGCAGATGATGTTGCAAGTGGATCTGGTGAGGCCTAGAGCCAGAGCGGGGCTAGTCTGAGAGAAAGTTTTATCAGAGTTTTTATGTTTTATGGTTTTGGAATAATTTTGTAAACTTTATGTTCCAGACTCAGATACTGTATCTAAATTTTATAAAGTATGGATTTTGGAATAATTTCGGATGTAATAAACGTTTTAATTTCCCTGTGTTTTTGGGAAATGGAATTATAATAAATGCAAAGCATCTTATTTTATTTTATTAAATTCGTAATATCCGGACGGGATGTTACATCACGCTTTCCTCATTTATTGCATGTGCTAAATGTGCAAAGCATGGCTAAGCTAGACATAATCTCGACCTAGGCTTTTGGAATTGGACTTGAATGGATCCAATTTCAAAAGTTAGGTAAGTTATGATCCAAACTACTTCCAGTAATTTTTACAATTTATTTAGAAAGCATGGCCTAACAATTGGCCCAATTTAAATTTATTCTAATGGACTAGAACAAGCCCATCAAATCTTGATATCTTCCTTGGCTCATCACTAGTGCAGAATTGGATTTCTACCTCGCCTTATAGGCCTCGGTTGGCCAGGAACCGAAGCCTATAATGGCGCGGTGGCAATTTTGCAATTATTGGCAACTTTTATGCCTCGGTTCCCCTACAACCCGAAGCCAAAACCAGTTATAGGCCTCGGT
>Ga0214544_1006069_pt1 | contig 22692 bp, 10 predicted proteins | sample CNSS3metaG_FD_160074 | JGI IMG/M metagenome (GOLD analysis project Ga0214544, IMG submission 160074) | Root nodule microbial communities from cowpea collected in UCLA plant growth center, Los Angeles, California, USA - CNSS3 | ecosystem: Host-associated > Plants > Roots > Nodule | place: USA...
TGTTGGGGATTTGAGGCCCAAGCCCTATGGATATAAAATCTTAACCCATGTTTTTCCCTATAAAGTTTTTGGCATCGTTGCTAGAGACTTAGTTCAAGTATTTGGTAGTTTTTTTTTTTTTTTTTTAAATTTTTAAATTTTTTTTAAAAATTAATTTTTTTTTTTTTTAAAGTTTTTTTTTTTTTTTTTTTAAAATTTTTTTTTTTATTTTTTTTTTTTTTTTTTTTTTTTTTTTTTTTTAGTTTAGTCTATATGGACTCTACAACAGTCAAATTCTTTTATGATATTACTAAAAAAATAATTTAAGTATTTGAATGTAAGGAAAACACAAGATTGAAGACAAATGGAAATTTCAGATTTTTAGAATTATGAGAAGGAATAACATACCACAATGTTTATCACAGACTAATGGAGAATAATAAAAAAGACAAATACGTCTCATTTTTACTAAATAAAGAAAAAGAAATTAAATTCTTAGAAAAGAAACTCAAATTCTCTTAATTTAGTTTGAACTTGAGGTAAGTATTTATAAAAAAAATTAAATGCGTTAATATGTAATTAACTTTTAAACCAGTTTTTTTTTATTTTTTTTACTTTTATTTTGTAAATTCAAAATTTTCAATAATTCCTTCAAAGTTAATTACATTCAATTCTTTTAATAAATATATATAACAATTTCAAAAGATCTCAAAATTATTTTTTTATTATACTAAAAATAAAATATATCAATATTGACTATATTGAATCCACTGTTTAATGTAATAATATGAAAAAATAATAATAATTTTGAATTAATTAAAAGTTGTGTCCATTTTGTTATGATTAGCCGTAATAAATAAAGGAAGGTTTTGTTGAAATTTGAAATGTGATGCCTTCAAACACGGTTTAGTGGTTTTCATCTTTTCATGCCTAACTTGCCCTCTCTCCCCACGTCTCACCCAAGAACAGGACAGAACATTTTCTATTTTTTTACGTCATATATTATTATAATCAAGGTTAAATATCTTCTTATCCCTTAATTTTTAGTAAATTTTGAAATTAGTTCATTTTGAAAATTTGGACTAATTTAACTTTTCATCTTTTAAAATATGTGGATTTAGTCTTTTTAATCAAATTTTGCTATTTTGTTAGGTTTATTTGATATTACATACGTATTTTAAAATTATATTTGAGTTGTTTATAATGTTTGACACATTGTTGCTTTAACGTTAAATTAAATATTATTATGAAACGCGTTTGAAATGTCATATAAATTTACCAAGATTTGATTAAAAAAACTAAATTCACATCTTTCGAATGATGAAGAACTGAATTGGTCTTTCGATGTAACTGTGTTTCAACTTCCTACAAACTTATTAAATGTGTCTTTTGCGATAAACATTTAATTCAAACATCTAATTTATTTCATAATTTTATCATCTCTTACATATGAACTTTTTAATTAATTTCATCTTTATGTAAAATAAACAATTGATTAAAACTTATTGCTTTATAATATTATGATACATGTACATGAACTAAATTAAGAATGTGTAGTAGGTAACAATGATAAAAATCAAACTGATAATGTTTTACTCTAAAAGGATCGTTTAATAAGTTTTTAAGTATAGAGATATCAAATTGATGGTTGACTATAAATGGAGTGACTAAATTAAATTTTAATTAAAAAAATAATTATTTTAATTATATTTGAGTTGGTTAGAATATACAGAAAAAAATGGATAATCTCCCATGTCTTCTTTTAAATTGACATTGACAAAAAAAATTAATTTAAGGAATTTTACTTTTTGTTTAAAGCGTATCATTTGATTTTTTAAAGAGTATCATTTGATTTTGATGTGTTTATAAATATAATTAAGACATTATAAAAAATGACAATCAAGAACTAACCTATTATATATATATATATATATATATATATATATATATATATATATATATATATATATAAAGTATTATTGATTCAAACTCAAGTGGAAAATGTCGTATTATTTGTTTTAAAAAATATAAAACTCTTTTTCTAAAAAAATGATATATTTAAATTAATTTTAATCTGGATTCCTAATGTACATAAAACTATTGGATATATTAGAATAATGTTTATTCCAATTAAATTAAGTAAAATTATAAGAAGAATATATTTTAAAACTTCCAAAGATGATTAAATACTTATGTAAAGATGATTTTAATTTTTTTAAGAAATATATTCTAAAGTTAATCAACATCATTAAATTCGTATATTATAACTTAAATCTATATTTAATTACACATGTAATCTTAACACACCATCATTACATTAAGAAGCAGATGTTTCCATCAATGAAACTAAAAAATTTATGTATAGTTTATACTATCATTTAACACAATGAATAGAAAATTTCTATCAGGATAATTTCTAATACTATTACATGAAATGAACTTTAAAATCAGACTTAATCTCATATACTATAGTTAAATTCAGCTTAATTTCAGAAATCATATGATAAGATATAATTTGTACCTATTTATATATCTTATAATTTAATTACATTCATAATCCAAAACCACCAATGAAGTGTGGAAGATCCAGATGTAAATGAAAACATTGGACAGCTCACAGCACTATAAAGTTGATTTTGCGAAAGCATTCTTGCACCCAATAATTGAGCCACAGACTCCCAATAAAACAAAACTAAACAAAATTTCAAAGAAATGAACAAAAAATCAGCATCCAAAATTAGGGTTTTTATAGAAATTAAAAGCAGAGAGAAAGAGAGAGAGTAATTGAGGATGCAGCAGTAAGGAGAAGTTTGACCTTAATGTATGCACATGAATTATTAAAAGTGACACTAAACAACAAAAGAAGGATCAAAGTTGAGACAAAGGGTTAGGTGATGAATTCAAGATGTTGAGCCACCCACATAATTCTACATATACTACTCCTATACTATACGATTTACTTTTATGTCTTACTAACAAAACCATGTCACGCTCTGTGTATACGATTTTTTTAATATATATGATATTATATTAATAAAGATGATAATACAATGTTATTAAATTAATATATAAAATAAAATTATATTTATTAAAAATAAAATTAAATATATTAGAAAAGATGAGAGAATAATTGTTGATAAATAAAAAAAATAGAAATAAATAATTTTATAAAAACATTTGCAAAAATAATAATCAATTTTAAAAAAATTAATAATTTTCTTAAAGGTAAATTAATATTTTAAAATATAAACACAAATGAAAAAATCATGCTTATATATTATTATACATATCATCAAATTATACTCTAAAATACAAAATCATGTTACAATATTACATGTCTTTTCAATTTAATCTAGACAAGGTCGTGTTTAAAAGAATGTAACCAAGTATTAGATAAAAATATACTTAAAAGAGAAAATGAAACTCAAATTATGTATATAATTATGTTTATAAAATGAAATAGTTTTAGATAAATAATTATGTTTATAAAATGAAACTCAAATAATTGAGTTTTATAATTACAAATTCAACATTTGTTTTGATAAAATATTCATAGAGTTCACTTCTACTCTTGACTATTTATTTTGGATAATTTCTTAAATTATTGAAATTTTAAACAATTATACAATGTAGTTTGCAAAGTGTTAAAAAATAAGTTATATTAAAAATAAATTACTATTTTATAAGAAATCAATCTTTAAATTTCATTTGGATAAAAAAGGTTATTGTTTTACAGAAACTGTAATTAAAATTTTAATTTTTATAAAAATAAAGAAAATTCATTTACCATTTGAAATTTTAATACATTTTTTATTTTGTAAATGAAACTTAACCAAAGTTTTTGAAAAATGAAAATCGAATTACTTAAAAAATATAAATAAAAAATAATTAGTCATTATATAACTAATTTAATTATCAATTTATAAACTAAAAATTATTATATATAAAATAATTATTATTATAAATAAAATATTATAATTGGTTTATGACTCAGTATTTTAACAATTAAGAAATTAATCTAATTTTTTATTTAAAATAAAGACTATTTTAAATATTAATAATTTTTAGTTTATAAATTAAATATGTATTATATTCTATTTAAATACGATCTTTTCATCGAAATCGTTACCTTCATATGCTAAAATTAATTCATAAAATAGTAACTAATTTATTCTGAAACATCCAAACACCTCTCCACGGTTGAAGGACAAATCATACTTTGAAAATAATATTTTAACAAAAATAGTTTTTCATTCACCGTTGCAAGACAATCGTAAATAATTGTTGTAAAAGAGAGGGAAAATGAGACAGATAAAGGAACGGTGAATCATAGTGATAAGCTATTTCTGACTCTCTTTTTTTCTTGCATATCAATTTTATGACATGTCATTTAAAAGTGTAATGTTTCAGTTAAAAAAAAACCTCGTCTTAATTTTTTTGGTCGTAATTTTGTGTATATCTATCTAGACTAACCTAATCAAGGTTAACTATGAGTGACATGTCATTTAAAAATGAAATATCTAACTGAATCACGTTTTATTAAAATATGTATTAGAATACACTAAATTTAACTTAGCTCGACTATTTAAATCCACAGACCCAAGGATTTAAATGTGTGAAATGTGTATTATAAAGTGGAATTGACCCCAAACAAACATCACCATGCAAGATGCCAGTCTAACCTAATTTTTGAGATAAAGGCTCAAGGCTAACTTATTTACTTTATGCAAGTCTTTAAGACTTGACATAACTTTAAAGTTTTCCTTTTTTTGTTGGTGTTGTTAAAAGAAGTTAGATTAGGGAAAGAGGCACCCCTTTACATGTACTTTTTTTTTAAAATGTAATAAGACTAATTAAATATATTAAAAAATATTATTCTTGCAATAACTAATTAGCTTAAACTTATAGTGAAATATTTTCTCTTGTTTATATTATTTTTACTTGGATACAGAATCGTTATTACGATATTCGATCCAAATTTCATGGATACTAAGGCAACAGTCATACACATTTTGAATTCGACCAACATATAATCCCATAGTTTAATGATTGCATTATTTGTATTTATTTAAATTAATTTAATTATTAAGATTAATTTTTTTTATATGGCATATAACATTTTTAACTAAATTAAAAAAAGAAAAAAGTTTTGGCTTGACCTATTTCGTAAATCATAAAATATTAAATAAACTTGATGCAGCTCAAGCATGATACAAACCAGATTATAGACTTCTCGAAATTAACTAGTAACTTCTTATCCCCAATCATTGTACTAATATTACACAAGTTGCCGGAAAAGACCTTACAGAAAGAAAAAAAAATGTCATTCTTGTCTCCAAAGTTCTTACGTCCTCGTGAAACATTTGCTTCTCCAAAGTTTCTAACAAAAAGTAAGAGAACCTACTTTAAAGGTGCTTTTATTATTCTTATTTTTACAATAATATTTGTAAATCGCGAGTGATTATAGTTGATAATTTTAACATGAAACAGCATTGCCTCGAAAAAACATTTGAAGTAGGAAGAAAATGACACGGGAGGATGATCCCAAAAACTGAGTTGGGAGGCCAGCTAATTTTCTTGACTAAAAATACAAGAAAATACAAGGCAACCACCCTTATTTGTTGGCTTTCTTGGGAAACTAAATATACAAATATATGTTACTTTAATCACTCAAGTATGGGTTAAAAGCAATTCAATTTCTAACTAAATTTCAGGCAATCTATATAAGCTTTTCCTAGTGCGTTATTGTACTGCAATTATTATTTTTTGTTCTGGGGGAAGGGGTACTGCAAAAGCCTTGCATCTTCGCTACGAATTGGACCCGTGAACAACTTTGGCAGAACAAAATAGAATACACTACAATACAACCCTACAACCTTGCATTTCAACTCATGCACAAGATAAAAACTAGAATTCATTGGTTATCATTGGCAGTATTCACGCAAATAATCTCATCAATCTGTTCATACAATGATAGTTTTTTGGGATTAAGTCGACCCACCCAAAAAAAGTTATTTCTGCATAGGTGGTGCCAAACTTGGCAGGCGCACGCAACGCCCCATGCTTTGGGTAAAAGAAAGAATAACTGCTGCAAAAATATAATTCTTTGGTCCAACATTCAAAGTATGCCCAATTTTTTTGACATCTTTACTGAAGCTCAAAGATATATGTTTAGATGTTTAAATAACATCATGTTTACGGAGAAACGGGTCTCAGGAACCATGAACTTTCTGAAATCTTTGTATGAGTCTTAAAGTTAAAGCATAGCACACAGCACAACACAAACCAACTACTATGAACTTCCAAATGTCAGTATATTAAATGCACATAAAGCACAACAAATACAAATTACACTGTTCCTATATCGATGCAGCGAACAGCACACTCTTTACATTTACAATATAGAGTATTCTTTACTATTGGATAAATTTTATGTCAGACCCACCAAAAAGAGTCATGATTTTTAACGGGGACCATATTAAATCACCGAACGTGCATTGATCTCGCACACAATAATGTCATAGACACAGCAGAAAACAACATTCAATAGGTAAATGATCATTGATTCCTAGTTTTTGGAACTTTTTCATATCACATAGAAATCAAGTACAATTTAAACCAATTCACGTGCCTTTTAAGTGCTAAGCTCAAAGTTTTAGCCAGAAGAAGGGAATACAACTGGATTTCAAAAACAGAAGTACAAGTAGCGATAAAATGAAATCAGTCACATTAAGTACATATGAAAATGCAGTAAACAAAAGCAAATCCTCCCCCAAATACACAAAACATAAATTGATACCACTAGTGGCAGATCCACACAAAAAGGCACAAGCAGCATATTGCTATTCACAGAAACTACACAGATTCAATTGAAAAAAACCACGATATATATGGCATAGGACCAGATTGCACAGTACCAATTTAAATAAAGTCTCTATAAACACTTACAAAAGAAGAAAAATAAAAATGAAATAGGTTTCTTCATAAGCTAAAGTTGGCTTATACATAAGCTAATTTATAAAACTTTTCTTATATTAACTTCTATAATAGCTGCTTTTTCAATTAATGCATAAACTAATTTTAGCTTTATAGAAAAACTTATTTTCCTTATGTTTTTCCTCCTCTGAGTCTTTATAGAGAAATTTATCAAGACATAAAGACCCTGAAAATCATAAAATTAGTCAGCTTAACCACAGAAGTAAATAGAAGCTTAAGGCAATTCATAACTATCGTTATGCTGTAACACTTACAATTTGGAGTTCATCCGATTTGCCTCTTGAACAAGATAGGAAAAATAAAGTACCACAGACAGTTACGAATAGGCCCTGCTACTAAGGTGTAGATAGGAAATTCTGATGGTCCCAGGAATGCTAATATAATTTAAATATGAACAGGTCGTTCATTCAAGGTAGGAATGAAAGCATGAAGTACGGTGAAGTTGCTCATGGCATATTAGTGTAAATTGCATATTCCAATTACCAATACCAATATCTAACTCTAACTCTATCGCTCTGGAGCCAATTGCCATTCAGTAGGCAGAGGAAAAAAATCTGCATGCCCAAAACAAAGAAGATCCGCTGAATATTTCCTCAAGTAGGGCTCAAGAGTTTAACATACAAAGACTAAAGTAACTACCTTAACATGCGAAGAGATCATAATCCATGACATTCGCCCCAATCCCATCTGACGGTATGTATCTTCGTTTGAGCGGAACAACAGCTACTCAATATCATAAATCTCTCTCCTTTAGCCGAGTCAGTTATCCATTCTGAATACAATTGTTTCAGGTGACAAATACTCCTGATAGCTGGATTAGAATTCACATTATCTCTTACAACCAACCAATTCATATCAAATCATTCAATTCTATGAAATCCTCCTCTAGAATGGAAAGCATATGTTGCCGAGGTATCACAGCTTCAATTAACAATGCACCGTCACAGGGAAGTCCAGAAAGCCTTTCTTGAACCTGATTACCACAACAGCAAACAAAAGAATTTAATACTTTAAAATGAATTCTTTTCTCCACTATAAAAAGAAAAGGTACAAGGGAGAATATGCTAAAACTGAACGAATGAATAAAAAAATAAGACAAGTTTAAAGCAATAGCGTTAACTATCAATTGACACATGCAGAGCTTTCTGTTAACCATTACATGTCTTGTCCACCTTTAGAAGAGTAGACAGCTCAACTTTTACAGAGACATAAATGAAACAAAATACACGTATTTTCGAATATCCAAGAGCATAGTGACATATTTGTAGTTTTAGCGACATGCTGTGACAAAAGAATTAAAAACTTAAGATGTTACCTCTAATAGAAAAAGTTCTATTAATAGTAAAACATGGATGCAAATGCCATCTAAAAAGAACCATCACATGAATGAGTTGAAAATTTTTCAATTTTCTTTTAAAAAATAGTAGTTGCAACAAATATTTTGAGTGACTCCCTATACTAATAGCCTAATTCTGACTGCACTTTTCAGGCTACTGCCGATGTTCGCAACTGACAACTCCAAAACAAAAATAATTCAAATGAATCCAATGGAACTATCTAGCTCCACAAACAAACACTACCAACACACAAAGCCTTCCTGGTAGTAAGTCATACACTGTTGCATTATTGGATATCCTACATCAGCTAAAGGTATAACCAACTTATAGTATATACATGAATCCAAAACTCATCTTATAAGTCAGTTTTGTGAAGTTGAGGTACACTTAAATCCACCAAGATTGTATTAAGTCTACTTTAACAAAGTTTGTTGAGAACTATGATGTCACTTGCTATGAGAACACTATCTATCACCCACAAATATCTAGTCCCATATTTGAGATGTCTAGTTCTAGGCACGAAAGAATGTGTGGAAAATCTCACATATGATCATATTGTAATATATAAGTCAAACCTCACCTCATAACTTCATAAGCTACTTGTAAGATTGATTTAGGGCTAAATTTACTTTCTCAGATGCATGGTAACAAAAATGAAGCATAAATAAGCAGAACAATAATTTCTTATTAAGGTACTATTTAACATGGAGACTTAACACACATTAACACAAATTGTAATCGTTCAATTCTATTCTATAAAAAACAAAAGGTTCCACTTTATATATTCATGTTTTGCTATATTTTTACAATACGCCAAATGCTAAACAAATAACAAACATAAAACAGCCCCATAGATACTCTAGGTGTTTGTTCTCTTACCATATGTAAAGTTTAATGCCCGTAAAATATAAGTTTGCATAAAAAATTCAGTAAAGGTCAACAACTGAGGTAAAACTCCAATCTCTGATTAGATAATGCCAACACCACCTAAGAAGCTGTATTCAAGTTCTCCCTTGAAATAAAACCATATGTTACGTTCTTATGTGACATTCTAACATGTAGGTAAGTTTCCTAAGTCATGCAATTTGCGAAAGCACAAGACAGCTTATCAAATCAGTGTTAATTTCTCACCGGCTGACTTCCCTGAGCAACTGAAACAGTTGCAGCATGATCATGTTCACCACCACGCCTAATTGGATTCTCAACAGCCTCAATCTCTCTATTAACAAAGCCATCATCACAAACGTCATCACCTCCAACACATCCATCATGCTGAACACCGATGTGTCGCACCGCCACATCGGCACTCTCTTCAGCACAACAACTGCGACCAATTTCAGATGGACTATTCTTATGATGAGGCTTATTCACCACACGACAAAGCACGAACGAACCCTGCACACGCAAAAATCAAATTCATTACATTAATCAATAGCTTGTTTGGACTCACCTTGGATTATCAAAATCACGTTGAAGTATCAGTATAATCAATCAGACAATACTCTCCTATATAAATATATCCCTTTTCCTCCCCTTTTGTACGTTAAGACAATACTCTCTTTTTAGTTCAATAATACATGTTTTTCCCTTTCATGCTCTCGGTTTTCTCTGTTCAGTTTCTTTCCTTCATGTCTCCTATTGTTTACACTGAAGCGAACAACACCATGCATACTCTGTTGCGAATCCCCTGTTCTTGCTTTTCTCTCCTTTTTCAATACGAGCGCAGAGTGTTATTCAGTAAGGTGGCATTTTATCTCCCGACATAACTTGATTTAAATTGTTAAATTGAGGAATTTGTTACACGTTCTAATTTATGGAGCTGAAACAATTTAAGTAACTTCCAATACTAGTTTTTATTTTTAAGTAAATGCAAGCAAAAATCTAATTACATTAAAATCAGTTTTCAATTGCTCTTCCAAAAGCAAACTAACTATTTCAAGAATTGGTGTGATTTGAATTAATCGTGAAACCGTACCAGAATTTGGTCAACCAATGCGTACTCGTACAAAATCCAATCCGTTCTGATAGCGTTTTTCAGCGAATTCCCGACGTAGAAAACGAAACGCGACCTGGTGCCTAAAACAGCGTTCCCAATCCCACCGTTATCGCGAATGTCCCGAACCCTTCCTTTCCGGAGCCAGAACCCGCTTTTGACCTTTCTGCTTCGGCGTTTGGTCTCTTTAACGGTGTAACAGAACCAATGCTTCTTCCTCCCTCGGTAACCGTACGGGAAGCACGCAGCGTCCGGTAATTCGAACGGGTCGTGATCGTACAGGTTGAGTTCCTTGATCAAATCAGAACCGTTGAACCCCCCCTCCCGGTTCTCGTTCTTCTTGGTTAAGTAATAGCGGAGGAGAACCTCTTCGGACGGGTAGAACCGGTAACCAGGGGGTAGAGAATCTTGCGCTTGGTCTTCCATTAATCATAAGATTGAGATTGAGAGTGTTAGGGTTTAAGGAGGATTTAGGAAATGGGAGAAAAAACGAAGAGAAAGAGAGCGAGTGTGGTTTTGTAGTGAGAACGAGAATCGTGTTATGCAAGCTTTGTCACTCTCCCGCCGGTGACTGTGAGTGTGGGACAGGGCGCCTCTTGATTGGCTGTGACGACGCCATTTTATTTGCCCACGGTGGAGCCGGGTGATGGTATCATTAGTCGCAGCAGCCTCGGATTAGTGGCTCATGAGTGGCGCAACCATCATGCGTCGTGCGGCTGCGGAGCACCTGGTCACACATACTTCCTGGTTTTTACTTCGTTTTGCCCTTGGGGAGCAATCTGCTGCGGCCTGGGCTTAACGGGGTAGAGTAATAGCCAATGACGATGCAACACGTGTCATACGTACGGATAATGCCGCTTTTTCTGCGACATTGCTTGGCGTTTTGCGCTACGTTTCAACGCATATTCTCTTAATTAAGTATGTGAATTTTATTAATTAATGGTTAATGGTTAATAATTAATGTTTTTCATGTATGTCCACCAGTATTACCAACTTAATGGAAAATGATCATTTATTTTTAATTCTTTACTCATTATTCGTAGAAAACATGTGCTTATACAAGAAAATAAAAACTTTAAGAAAAATTAATTCTCAAATTCTTACATTTTTTTTTATATGTCCGTCGTTAAAGTTGAGCAACATTCATTTTTTCCCCAAATATATATCCTTAGTTTAATTAGTTTCGATATGTGTATTTATATTTATATTTATTGTGATATAGAAATGCAAAATGATACGATTAGGAAATTTCGTAGTTATTTTATTATATAAAAAATTTATTCTATTTTTTATAATTTTGACATGAGAACCTAAGTAATAGTGAAAGTTCTTTGTTTTTTTATATTGAATAAATTAGTTGTTTCTTTTGAATGTGTGGGTTTCACACTGTTGTATAAATTTAATAACTCTACCCAAAAATATTAATATAATGTTAAGATTAATAAACTGAATGTTTAATTGAAGTTATATTAAATGCTTATGAGTGAAAACTTGGTTTTTTTGTTGGTACATAGCAGGTAATAGCTTTTTTATTGAAGCAATTTCACGATACTTATTTGAAGGGGAAAAAGAATTAACCAATGTGACTTAAATTTAATAAACTCATCATATAAGTCTAGGTTTAGAGAATGTTCTCCAAAAGTTTGTTAATTTTTTTGGTACAATAAAAAAAATTGGTTACTTTAGTTAATAGTATTAAATGTGTAGTTAATAATTTTCAAAGAACCTAAAATTATTAGGACAAACCACATATATATATATATATATATATATTACCATGACTTCCCAAGACTTTTTAATTTTTTTTAAATATTTTAAAAGTATTTTCTAAAATTTTTTGAATTTATTTTTATTTTTTATAAAATATAATATTTAATATTAATAAATAATAAAATAAAAATTAAACATAATATAAAATAATAAAATTCATTGGGATATTTTTTTTGTTCTCTTCTATTTTAAGTTTCTCAAGTATTGTATTCATTTATTAATCTTGCATCTCTTCTTTTGTTTCTTATTTTTTTTAAAAAGATATAAAATTAGATATAAATTCATTCTCTTATTCTTGGTTCTTATCATTCTCTTTTAAGATAAAAAAAAAAGTTAACTCTCTCTAGGAAAATATTAGTTTGATATTTAATTTTTTTTATCTTATGATTTTTTTTGTATATTTATTTTTTTATCAATATAAAAAATTATGTACTGTATTTTTTGTTTCATAACTATTTCTTAAATGTGACTTGATTATCGTTTTTTTTTCTTTAATTATGTCTCTCAATTTTTTATTGAATTTTGATAAATTATTCTTTTTAGTCTTAATTTTTTTTAAATAGGTACATTGATGAAAAATAAAATAACATTTTCAAGCATGATATTAAGAATTTAATTGTTGAATAAGATAATCATTTCATATTATCTCTTTTGAATTATATACATAATGTTTCATATTGGTTTTTTTGGAACTTAGTATAAAAAAAAAATGCTCAAATATAAGAATATATGCGAAAAGATATGAAATTAGAAAAAATAATTTAAATTGAGTTTCATATCAAATACAATTTCAAAAATATAATTTTTTAAAGAAAAACATACAAAAATTGTAATACTAAATTTATATATACTTTTTTATATTAATAATAATAATTAAATATATAAAATTTGAGTATATTACTTTAACTCCTTTAAATTTTTTTACCAAGATCCACCAAATATATATATATATATATATATATATATATATATATATATATATATTATTTCAATAAATCATAGAATGAAAAAGTTAAAGTTGCTTCAAGCATATTCGTCTGATAAATATTGTGATCGAAGAGTTTAGTTTAAATTCTTAAGTTGAATAAAAAATGTTGATAGCTTTAGTTTAGAAAGATATATTTTAATACCCTCCGAATGTTCAGTTCATTTTTTTAATATAAAATCATTGTTTTTTTAACTAGTATATAGTATAGCTCAATCTCTTTAATTTAGTAGTATAAAACTATAAATTTTTTTAACAAATAAATAACACGTTTCAATTTAAACTTTAAATTTTTATTCTATTTATATAGATATATTTATGTAGAACGAGAATTCTAATAAGATAATTAATATTAAAAATTCAAATATTTTATAAAAAAAATATACAATTTAGGAAAGATAATATAAAGGAAGTTAAAAATTTATAATTTGATAAGAATTTTTTTTAAAAAAAAATTAGAAATTTTCAAAATATACTTAAAAATAACAAGAATATGAAATTATTTATATTTTCAAATTTTTATATATTTTTTTTTCAAACTTTTTGTGATTTGATGAGAGTGTGTCATATTAATTAAAATGAGATATTGTTGATTTGGTTGAAGTTTAATTATTATAATTTCAATGTTACTTTTTTTTTATAAAATATCAATAAATGTTTCTTTTATATTAAAATTATGTTTTACTTTTTGGTCGACATTATCAAAATTATTTTATTCGTGTTTCGAAGTTGATAAAATGTTTTTAATTTTTTCAACTTACGAGACTTGAAGTTATTTTCATTTGACAAAGTTAAGTTTTTCTAAATCCAAAATTATTTTTTAAACAATATTGATCAAAAATATTTTTCAATTAATGTTAGTTGTAATTTTCTTAACCAACATCGGAAGTTTTTTAGTTTGTGCACTAGGCTTTTTATTATTGTAAAATTGAATTTTAAATTTATAGTTTTAAGAATTTTGAAATATTAAATAGTTTTCTTAATTAGTGCCAGTAAAGATTTCTTTTCTTTATTATGGATATAAATAAATTAGATTTTTACAATTGACATCACCTCTAACTTTTTGTGTCTAGTGACTTCTGTTATTAATGGCACATATCTTTCTCAAAACTATGTTTCAATTTTATTTTCTAATGTTCAAAGGAAAAAACTTCTAATTGAAATTAACTATTTTTTTTAATTAACGTTCGGAGAGGAAATTTGTGCTCACATTAATCTTGTTGATTATTGTAGTCTAAAATATTATGGTAAACAATAGCCGAAAATAATATATCAATGAAACAGAAAACGTTATTAATTTAATAAATATTTTTAAAAATAATATTCGATAACATTAATCGTTAATAAAAATTATAATAATGAACTTTTTGACATTACCTGTAACTTTTTTTATGTCCAGTGCCTCCTTTTATTAATGGAACAAATAATGCCAGAAGAGAAAATATGTAGTGAATATAATCTTTAATATTAATTATGGTAAATATAATCTTTATTATTAATGATTTAATCAAAATGGTAGTGAATATAATCTTTATTACTTGGTAAAGCAATAACCGAAAATAATATGAATTAAAGGGAAACCGTTATTAATTAAATAAACATAAACATTTAAAATACAATATTAATCTATTTGATTTACTAACAGGGAAATACTTGGAAAAAATACTCAATTTAAGTGGAAAAAAATACTTGAAAATTTTAAATTTATTTCATTCAAATAAAACATTGAAAAAGTAAAACAATTTTAAAAAGTTCAATTCAATTCTTATAAAAAAATAATTGTCTTGGTGTTCTTGGTTTTAATTCCAAGATTATTTAGCCTTTAATATCGAGGACAACAAATAGTGGATTAGAAGAATTAAAGAGTAAAGAAATTGACACAAAAAAGTGTAATGCAAACGAGCAAAAAAGCATAAATGCATAAACTAAGAAATCCAACAAGTTATTCTACTCCTAGCAATCGAGATGGTGGAAAAACAGAAACAAAAAGTAGCAGAGAAAACGACTAAAAGGAAATATCTAAAGAGCTGAAAATAAAGTGGCTGGCTAGGAATAAATGAAGTGCAGATTCCTGTCAAAGGACCAACGGAATCTAAGAGACAAGATTGTCATTGAGAGAGAGTGAGGCAAGTTGATCAGCAGGGTTGGTCTGCTGCTGAGTAACATTTCTCAACACATCCATGGCTTCAGCAACTTTCGCCTTCAGAGCATCCGGTGACTCGATCAGATGAAGCACTTCAGGCTGGTCCATCTCCAAAAGCATGCCAGTAACCTTTGCTGCAGCGTCATGTTCCAGCTGATCAACCAGAGGATATAAAGCTTCACCCAGCATCTACAGAACCATTATACATCGTAACAAAAATCAGTACAACATTAAAAACTCAGAATCAAAAATCAAAGATTTGCACCAAACATCTTCTTACAGTCCTCTGCTGTTCAGGTGGGGCATTTGCAAGGGCCGTAGCCAGAGCTTGAATAGGCATTGGCTGTCCCACAGCATCACGGATTGGAAGACCACCCATGTCGTAAGGGACAGACATCATCCCACCAGCAACACCTGGGAGTGGGACATCTTGCATGTTGCGGCCAGGAGGGTAACGATAGACTCGTCCCCTTGGAAGCATCTGTGAACGAATTGATCATCATGCATACATACCGATAATAAGGTACGTAAAAGAAGAAAAAAAGTTTGGGCAAGAGCAGACCTGCTGCTGCATCATTGGCACTGGCTGTTGAGGTTGTTGAACAGGACCTGCTCCACGGCGACCACCAGGGCGCTGGCCTTGCTGTCCCTGCTGAACCAGAGGAACAAAGAAGCTAGGCATTGGACCGCCACCAGGCCTCATTCCAGGAACTAGCTGCTGCTGGTAACCAAATCCAGCCTGTATTTATTTTAGGAGAGATTATTACAATTATTTCTCAGTCTAAATTTGATCAAATAAGCATCATGGCATGACAATCAGTAGCATACGTGGCATAATTAGAATACAAAGAGAAATACCTCCTCTGAGATAACTGAGATATTAAGTAAAAAAAAGTAACACTTGACTTCTAACATGAAAAGATATTTTCTAATGCATAAAAGAAACGAGAGAAGTAAAAAAGGAAATAATTACTTGGGGAGGAATCATGGCTGGTGGTCCTTGCCCATACAAAAATTGTTGTCCTAGTCCAGGAGCACCAGGAGGATAGAGAGGCATACGAGGTGCCACAGATGGCGTAATTGCAACAGGCCTCATCTGTGAAAATTGTGCCTGCACGAAAGGCAGTAATTATTATGAAACAATAATTTAAATTCTATTCCCATTTCCATTTCGATTTATCGAGCTTACGGTAATTCTAATTAAGTTGCTAATATTGATATACCCGTTTCTATATAATATTTAATGAATGTATGCATGGCTCAATAAAAACAAAAGAAAGCCCAAGTTGTATATGCTAAATATATACTCATACAAAAAACACATGCCTTAATAATGCGTAATACAACACAAGGGCAACAAAAGACCACAGTAAATTGTTTTTTATAAATAACAACAAAGCAGGTAATTAAATTAACTCAATCAACTGTACATCATAGTATACGTACAAAACGACTAATACAAGTTTCAAAAGGTAGCATTGAAACAGATGAACAGTTTTCTCGGATCTGCAGAAGACTAAATTTAATAAAAAGGGGATATAATTGCTAAAGAAAGTGTAACACGTATATAAGAAATATAAAATATAACTAAACACTTTCATCATTAACAGAGACACTGTTTATTTCAAGCCTTGGAATAAGGTCTAAAGTGAAACCAGGTGACTACAAGAGATGGGAATTGTAAAGACAATAACGTTCAATAAGGAACTTGCGTGCCACACCTAACCTATGAAGGGAAAAATGAAAAATACACTCAAGATCTGCAGATTATGTACACACAGTAAGGGTCTCAGCCAGTAAGTAGGATTTGCTTGCACCTTCTCTAACTTAGTCCTAAAACCTAAGGCCTGTGCCAAAATACTATCAACAACACAACCCAATAATATATTCATAAAAGAAGAATTTCAAGTTTCTACGGACAACTTTTGTTTATCATCAGAATTGCGGTAACCAAATTAAGTTCTTTCATTAAAGAAAACAAAAATACAGGCACAAATGCATACCGGATATGTATCATTCTCAAAGAACAAAATACAAGATATTCTTTGCTAAAAATTAACCAGTGTAATTGGGAAAAGAAAAAAAAAACTGCTGACACATTGTTACCTGTAACCTTGCTCTTCTCTCTTCTTTCCTCTGTGCCAGGGCAACATAGAGAGGCTTTCCAGCAATCATTTTACCATTCATCTCAGCAAGCTACAAGTAACAACACAACTATATAAGAAAACAATAGTTCATAGCAAAAAATTAGTACTAGCAAACTATATCTATATAGTATTAATTGTATAAAATTGGGTACTCACAGCACGAGATGCTTCTTCAGGAGTTGAAAATGCAACAAATCCGGATCCTCTACTAATTCCATTCGGGTCTCGCATTACCTAGGGAAGGATTGAATTACAAGCATTGTTCAAGTCTGCCACCAATAACGATATTTATACCATAACATTTGTCAACAAATCACATCTACAAACCTTGTATGAAGATATTGTCCCAAACTCAGAAAACATTTCTTTAAGATTTTCATCACTAATAGTATCATCCAAGTTCTTCAGATACAGGTTCACACCCTGAAATTTGTCAGCAGCTTCCTTTATACTCTGCTCAAACCTTCCTTTCAATTCAAGTTCACGCTCAGATTTTTTCTGGGCTTTTCCAACATACCAATCCTTCTCATCAAATTTCTTCCCATTAAGCCCCTCAACAGCTTTGGCAGCATCGTCTGGGTTTTCAAAATTGACGAAACCAAAACACTTAGATTTACCATCCGCATCTCTCATTACTACAGCACTAGTAATGGTACCATATTCTCCAAAAATTTTCTTCAACTCTTCATCTGTGGTTGAATCTGATAGGTTTTTCACATAGACATTATTGAATTTTGTCTTACTGAGAGCATTCTCTCTATCTTGCTTTCGCAGGAAAGGACCTACATAGACCTGCTTATCATTGATCAGCATGCCGTTTAACTTGTCAATAGCATTCTGTGCAGACTCTTCATTGTCAAATTGAACAAATCCATAACCTTTAGACAGGCCAGAACCATCAGTTGCTATTTTGCAAGAAAGAATGTGTCCAAAAGAAGAAAAAGTATCATGCAAGGCCTTGTGGTCAATAGCCTTATCCAAATTCTGCAGAACCAATAATGTAAATATCAGATTCAACATGTCAGGAGACAACAACAATAATTAACTCAAATACTCAGCCGATAATACACATACACATAATAAACAACGCTAATAAAAAAATCCAGGGCTGTTTTGTTGAAGAAAACAGCATTTACTTTTGCGTTTAAAAACAAAACGTCACGCTCACATAATCTCCTTGTGTATATATGGTACACAGTGAGAACAACTGTCTAATGCTGTGTGATTCCAGTATTTGTTTAAATAGACAAATTTAAAAACATTTCATCAAAACTAAACCATACAGTCCGGTAATCATTAAGCTAGTTTCTTAATCAAGCTATAAATTAAAATCAAAGAGGCTTATCCACAATCATGCATCTGACTTTCAACCAATTAAACGCAAAAAGGTGATTTAAAAGAATATTTACGGCGATAGAAATACAGGAATGTAATGATTTTCTCTTTCTCAATAAATGTTTTCTACTTTTAGATTGTTTCAAGTGCAATGCGAACTAATATCATCCAAACATCTAAAACACCCGCCAAGTATTAACACTTCACTGATGCTAATTCATTACAAATTTCGTGAATTTAAGAACTGAATGCGGACATTGACAAATTCAGAAGAATAATCCAACTAAGACGCGAAATGACACTGTCACTGCCATGCCAGATCATTTTTTTTAACATACCTTGATAAAAATATTCGCAGTACCACTCTTCCGAATACTAGGATCCCGATGAGAATACATGATCCTAATAGATTTGTTGTTCAGTGGAGTGAAATTCAGTACATCCAATGCCCTCGCCGCTGAGGTTTCCAAACACACAAACCAGATAATCAATGACAATTCCCATTTTCAAAATGAAAACAGAAGAAATTAAAAATTAAAAATTTAAACAAATGTGAAACTAACCATCCTGAGGACTACTGTAATTGACATAGCCATAGCCGAGTGAACGACGCGTTGTCAAGTCCCTGCAAACACGAACCGAAACGACTTGTCCGACCTGGTTGAACAGATCGTAGAGCTGCGAGTCGTTGACATTCTGGTCAAGATCGCCTACGTACAACGACGTCGTCACGAACTGGTTCGAGTTTGGCGCTGGTGCGACGCCGTTTGGGGGAGCCGAAACTGGACTCTGATGCTGCGGTGCCTGAATCTGCGCCATCTCACAAACAGACAAAATCGATACACGAAAAAAACTGATAGAAAACTAAACCCTAACCGCTTCAGAAATTTTTTTTTGGAATAGTTTTTTTCGTAATTCGCTTTGCTTCTTCTTCTTCCGTGTAAGTAAGGGATAGGAATAAAGGATAGTGATAGGGTCGCCGGAGAATAGAACGGTGGTAGTGGTGGTTGTTGACGGCGGAGAAACTGAAAAAAATATTATTTTTGGTTTTTTAGGTTTTTTTCAGTTTTAGGGGGGAGGGCAGAAGGGGCTGCACCGCACGTCACACAGGCAAGTGTGTGGGTTATATAGTGTGAAAGGAAACCCTAGTTAAATCCGTGGGTCAAAAGATGTTATGGGCTCGCACGTGCGAGAGACCCAGTCAGATATATTGTTGGGATTTTTGTTTTGAACAAACGTTGGACTCGGTGGTAACCGTTATTCGTGTGCTAGGTCAAATCTAAGTGCTTCGAAATGCAGAGAGGAAGAATGTTACAATTGGGCCGTGTAAGCAGATCTGGCCTTCTTGTTTCGTTTTTTTATTTTTCTTTTGGGACCTTCTTCCTTCAACCCCCCTCATCTTTTCAATACTCCAAATTTTTAAAATCACCTTTTATTTTATTTATTTAACTGGTATTTTAATCTGTACAATACACGAGATTATTTTTAATATTATTGTATTTTATTCCTATAATAATTAAAAGTAAATAAAAAATTTAAAAATAGATATATTTTAAACAATGATAAACATGATTCAAAAAAAAAAAATTAACTTAATGATTTTATCATTAACATTTTATTAATATTATGTTATCCCACTATTAGATAGTATTATTTGTTATAATATATTATTATATTCTTTAAGAACGGTCAAATCTTTTAAATTCTACTGCTAGACTTTGTTCTCATTTTATTTGCAATCTATTATGAAAATTGGAAATATGTGAAAATTATTTAGAGACATTAAAAAAATTGTTTAATGTTGTAATCTATTAAAAAAATCATAAGACTTCATTTTACAAATTTGTTTTTTTTATTTTGAACTTCAAATGAAAATATTTCTGTCATTGCAATATTTTGTAATATCAATATTCAAATTTAAACTTAGTTGTTTAGAGACATTAAAAAATTGTAAGGCTTCATTTTACATTTTTTTTTTTAATTTCAATTGCAAATATTTTTATCATTGCAGTATTTGAAAATATGATGAAAACATGTGAAAATTTTTAGAGACATTTTACAATTTTGCTTTTTTATTTTTAATTTCAAATGTAAATAGTTTTATCATTGCATTATTTTGTAATATTAATATTCAAATTTAAACTTAGTTACAATTAATATTACATGTACACATTGATTTTTTTAATCATATAAAATAATAATAAAAAATTGATAGAATTGATTAATTTTAAATATATTATATTTTGAATTAAAATAATAGTATTAATAATAATTAAAATATTAAATAAATAAAAAACAATGTTATATATATATATTAAAAAAATTTAAAGGAATCTTCTGATCTTAAATGTAAGAGATAAGACAGGAATAAACATGCATTTAATTGTACATATAAAGACTATTACAACTCTAACTTGTAAATATGTGTGGATGTGATAGGAAAGTGTAAAAGAAATGAGGGAAGAGTGATTACCTAAGAAAAAAAAGGAAAGATATAAGGTTTATCTCTTCATTAATTAAGAGAATATTTGCATTAATTACATGTTATCATAATTGTGCAGCACATGGTTTGATTATAAAAAAACGAAGTGAAAGAGAAAAAGAAAAAGAAATGAAGATAAGAAGGAATAATGTGCATTTAAGGCAAATGTGATCATGTAATTAATGCACATATATGAATCCTTCCATTTTGGCTCATAAATATAGGTAAAATAGGAAAGAGATAAAAGTTATGTGAGAAATGTGAGAAAAGAAAGGAGAGAGAGAGAATCATAGAAAATACACTGAGAAAGTCTTGGAACAACATATTGGAAGATATCCTAATCCTCTAAAATGTTGTTAGTGTGCCCCTTCAATAATTAAAGGTAAGAAGTGTGAGGTTGAGCTTTTTTTATATTAATCTTATAAACTCATGGGTGTTATATTAATATTTTATTTATTTTGAATTGTATATTATTTTATTTACTTTCATTTAACTTATTTTCATTTATTATCCTATTTATTTATATTTATATTATTTAGTTTATCTCTCGTTAAGTACGAGTCCTATTTATCTATATAAATTTATCTTCAGTCATGCACTGGTCATGTTTATCTATTTTATTTAATTTATCTTCAATTATGCACAAGTTTTGTTTTTCTATTTTATTTAATTTATCTCTAGTTATGCACGAGTCCTATTTATCTACTTTATTTAATTTATCTTCAATTACGCACGAGTCTTGTTTATCTATTTTATTTAATTTATCTTTAGTTATGCATGAGTCCTGTTTATTTATTTTATTTAATTTATCTTCAGTTATGTACTTGTACTGGTTTTGTTGATTTATTTTAGTAATTTATCTCTAGTTATGTATTGGTCCTATTCATTCATTTCATTTATCTATAGTTTTGCATGAATCTTTATATTAGTTTATAATTTATTATGTCTTATAACATTCTAATCCGTCTATAATAAATTATTTAAAGTTTTTGATTTGATTTTTATTTTGTTTTATCATTATTTTATACTTTGAAAAATATAAAAATAAAGTAAAAGCAAATATTATTTTATTTAGTGAGCTTGGATAAAAAAAAATAAAAGTTACCTATATGTTTTACTGTTATTTTGTACTATTTGTGCATGGTGTATATATATTATTGGTAAAAAATGACATAACTTGATAGTGATTACATTTTATGTTCTTTGAATATGTCTAAGAGTAAGTCAGTTTAAGAAAGAATCTTAAGGTTGGTTTCAATAAGTTGAGATAAAACTAATGTCAGAGTGTTTGTATTTAGAAAGTCACAGTTTGGTATATTGCGGGATGAAAGGCAAGACCATGGTGGGGTCTAAGGAAGTTTTACCAAGTAGGTGAGTATCTGAATAGTTCATAATAGCTCCCTGAATTAGGAAATTCATAAGCCAAACTTGAAATTATCCGATACATGCTCGGCATCGCCAATGTTAGGTAGTGAATATGTGTATATATATATATATATATATATATATATATATATATATATAT
>Ga0214544_1006072_pt1 | contig 22690 bp, 22 predicted proteins | sample CNSS3metaG_FD_160074 | JGI IMG/M metagenome (GOLD analysis project Ga0214544, IMG submission 160074) | Root nodule microbial communities from cowpea collected in UCLA plant growth center, Los Angeles, California, USA - CNSS3 | ecosystem: Host-associated > Plants > Roots > Nodule | place: USA...
TGAACCTCGAGAACCTCGTGGCCGCCCTCGCGGAGGTCGGGCTCGACGTCGCGGCTCTCCCCATGGAGGAACTTGAAGAAATCAACAAGGCTTGGGAGCGGCTCGATCCCTGGCCCGATTCGATCGAGGGTCTGACGAGACTGAAGTCGAAATACAAACTGGCCCCGATCTCTAATGGCGACATCGGCGGCATGACAAACCTGGCCCGGTTCGCCGGGCTGCCGTGGGACATGATGCTCGGGGCTGAGGTGACGCGGACCTACAAGCCCCAGATCGCGACTTACATCGGCTCGGCACGCAAAGCGGGTCTCGAGCCGGGGCAGGTGGCGATGGTGGCGGCCCACAACTACGACCTCGCCGCCGCCCGGCGCGCGGGGCTCAAGACAGTCTTCATCACGCGGGCCACGGAACACGGACCGGGTCAGAAAACCGACTTGCAGGCGGATAGCGACTGGCATGTTGTCGGCAATGACCTCGTCGCGGTCGCCCAAGCCCTCGGCTGCTGAGGGCGAACAACGCAAGAACGAAAGGATCATTGATGAACGATACAGCCAACGAGATCATCGCCGCCGGACGGGTCGCCGTCATAACGGGTGCGGCCAAGGGACTCGGGGCGGCGATGGCCCGTCGGGTCGCCGCGGAGGGGATGCGCCTGGCGCTCTTCGACAACGACGGAGACGCCTTGAAGGCCTTTGCCTCGACCTTGAGTGTCGACCACGTGGTCGTCGTAGGCGACGTTTCGAACGCCTCGGACCTGCAGCGGCTAAGGGATGAGACGCGGGACCGTTTTGAAGACGTCGCGCTTCTGGTCAATAACGCGGGGAGCACGAAGGGTGCAGGGCCATGGGACGATCCGGCGCTCTGGAGGCGGCAGCTCGAAGTCAACTTTTTCGCCGTGGTGACCGCGCAGCATCTCTTCGTGCCGGGCATGATCGAGCAGTCGCTTCCCTCGGCAGTCGTGAACCTTGGGTCGAAGGAAGGAATCACGACACCTCCTGGCAACGCGGCCTACTCGGTCAGCAAGGCGGGTATCAAAGTACTCACCGAGCAGCTGTCCCACGAGCTTCGCAAGGTGACGCTCGGCCGGGTCTCGGCGCACCTTCTGGTGCCTGGCTATACTTGGACTCCCATGAACTTCCCCGGTTCCGATTTCGCGCCCGGCAGCAAGCCCGACGAACCATGGACCGCCGAGCAAGTGATCGAGCTTTTCATCGAGCGCTTCCGAAACGGCGACTTCTACATCATCTGCCCGGACAACGCCGTGACCCCGGCCTTGGACGCCAAACGCATCCGTTGGGCGGCGGAAGACATGGTGCGCAACAGGCCCGCGCTCTCGCGCTGGCACCCCGACTACACGGACGAGTTCGCCCGCTGGCTGGCGGAGTGATTGAGGAACGACAAGGCGACGGTCACGAGCGTGCCCCAAGGGTCCGAGTGCTTCAATCGGCCCACGGCGCAAGTGGTATTGGTGTGGGTTCTAGTCAAACGGGACGTCGCGTCACGGTGACGAATTCAGATGAATTTTTCTCACCTATTTCGACAAATAATGCGTTTGAAATGTTGCGCGGAAGGTAAGATGTTTCATCGTGACGAGGGTCGCTATGGAATTGCCCCGAGGCGAATGTAGAGTAAAGAGCACTACATCCAAGTATTGTTGTCGTGGACTGGCTTCCGCGAACGAGGAAGTATTGCCTATTGACATCATGGGAGGAGAAGTAGATGAGTGTGTCTGCCAACAAAGTTTCGCATCCTCAAAGTAGTTCTGTTCTGGCTGGGCTGGAGCCTGCCATCTTCTTCGGTTTCTTCGAAGAGCTGAGCGCGATCCCGCGAGGTTCCTACAACGAGAAGCAGGTCAGCGATCACATCGCAGCCTTCGCTCGCGCCAGGGGCCTCGAAGTCTACCAGGACGATATCTGGAACCTGCTCATCAAAAAACCCGGCACGCCTGGTTATGAAAACGCGCCGACCCTGATCCTCCACGGCCACACCGATATCGTCTGCGAGAGCGACGAGGGCGTCGAGCATGACTTCGTCAACGAGGGGATCAAGCTGCGCATCGACGGCGACTTCATCCACGGAACCGGCACGACGCTCGGCGCGGACAACACGGTCGGCGTCGCGCTCGCAATGTCGCTGCTCGCCTCCGATGACATCCCGCATCCGCCGCTCGAGGTCGTCCTGACGGTGCAGGAAGAAGTCGGGAAGGGAGGTGCCCAGCATTTCGATGGTTCCAAGCTGACTGGCAAGCGCCTGCTCGACATGAACTGGCACGATCCCAAGTCGCTGTTCGCCGGATGCGCGGGGGACATTTCCGCCAAATTCCAGATTCCGCTCAAGTGGACCGACCGCGCGGCCGGACAGAAGGCGGCGCTGCTCCGCATTTCCGGACTCAGCAGCGGTCACTCTGAGTTTGACATCCACCTCGAGCGCGGCAACGCGGTCGTGCTTCTCGGCCGTCTGCTCCGCTTGGCGTCGAAGGAAACCGACATCGGCGTAATCGGTGTGAACGGCGGCGTAAACCGCTACGTCATTCCCGGCGAAGCCGAAGCTGTGATCTCTTTCGATCCGTCGCGGTTCGACGCGTTGAAGACCGCCATCGAGAACGAAGGCAAGGCAATCGCCGCGGAGTACTCCGTGAGCGACCCGGGTCTGAAAGTCACCCTGAACGAAACCGACAGCGACGCCCGCTCGGTGTTCGCGCCGCCGGTCGCGAAGGCGATGGTCTCCGCTTTGAACCTTCTGCCGAACGGCGTGCAGAGCCGGAGTCTTGTCGTCGACAATCTGGTCGAGAGCTCGAACACCGTGGCGCTGATCTCTAACGATCAGGAACGCATCGAAATCGTGTCCACAGTGCCGAGCGCCGTCAGCTCACGTCGCTACAACATCGTCGACAAAATCCGAGAGCTCGCCGAAGTGGTCGGCAACGACGCGACCGTCGAGACTTTCGCCGATTGCCCGGAATGGCCCTACAATCCGAACTCGCGGATGCTGAATGCCGGCCGCGCCGCCTACGAAAAGGAATTCGGCGAACAGCCCCATGTGGAGGTCTCGCATTCGAGCCTCGAGCTCGGCCTCTTCCGCAAGAAGGTACCGGACATCGACATGCTGTCAATCGGACCGGAGGCCTTCGACGTCCACACCACGCGCGAGCGTTTGAACCACACCACCGTCGACTCCACTTGGCGTCTGCTCAAGGCGCTTCTCTCGGAACTCAGGACCTGAGGCTCTCCCGATGACCATACCTGCATACTTCGGCAACTTCCCGTTCCCGCCAGGGGAAAAGAAGCCGCACCACCTGACGGCGGACAAGTTCAAGATGTTCATCTATACGGGCAACAAGCCGTACTCGAGCGACTTGAACTACCTGCTGGCGAGCACGGACAAGATGACGACAGGCATCTATCAGCTCGCCCCGGGCAGCAACTTCGATCCCGCCGACATCCACGCCGGAGACGAGGTCTACTACGTCCTCGAGGGCGAGGTGCATCTTCTCAATCCGGAGACGGGCCATACCGAGCGAATGGGGCCTGGGGACTCGATCCTGATCCCCATGGGCGTCCCACACCGCGGATACAATTTCACGGACAAGGCAGCCGTGATCCTGTTCTGCATCGCGCCGCGCATCTGGGACGAGAAGGGACCGCCGACTGGATATTTCGGCGCGACGCGTCTCTTCAAATCCGAAAGGAGGGTCTCGGAATGAGTCTGGAGAAACTCGGCAAGTACCCCGTCGTCGGCGCTGAGGCGCGTTCCAAGGGCGACCTGGTGAAGGTTACGAAGGAAGACCGTTTGCACCTGATCTTCGGCCAGGACCATCCGGTCCTCATGGAGCTCTGCGTCTCCAACGACTACATGCATGTCGGCGAGATCGTCATCCCCGTGGGCGGTGTCGGTCCAAGGGCGAGCGAGCCCCACAGTCACGATGGCGACGCTGTCTTCTACGTGTTGAAAGGCCCGGCAACTTTTTATGTCGCGGTCGGCGACGAGACGTTCCACATCCGGGACGGGGAGGTGTTCTTCCTGCCCGCGGGCGTCAGCTACCAGTGCCTGAACTACGGCTCCAGTCCCATCCGCATGGTCTTCACCATAGCGCCTGGCCTCTGAGCCTTCGATCAAACTTCGAAGAATTCCTCCTCGGGGCGATCCTGGGGACGGGAGGAGTGTGTCTTGTCACAACAAGGGAGGACCTCGTGACGACTTTCAAAAGACGTACATTGCTTTGCGCAGCGGTCGCGTTCGCCGCTTCTGTCGGCTTTCAGCCCGCATTCGCCGCCGAGCCTGACTACAACGCCGTGTTTCCCGGCATCCTGATGGACAAGGACATCAAGCCGACGGGGCAGGAGATGAAGCCAGTCAAGAAGGACAACCGTCCTCTCAAGCTCGGCTTCCTGCCCACCGCGATGGACACCTACTACCAGCGCGTTCTGGCCGGCGTGAAGGAGGAGATCGACAAGCGCGGCGGCGCAGAAGCGATCGAGCTCCTCGTCCAGGCACCGAGCAGCCAGTCTGCGACAGACGACCAGATCAGGGCCATGGAAGCCTGGATCAACGACGGCATCGACGCGATCGCGGTCGCTCTCTACAACGAAGGCGCTCTGTTGCCGTCGATCCGTCGCGCCACGGAAGCCGGCATTCCGGTGTTTCTGTTCAACTCCCCGGTCGCAGACAACCCGTACTACGTCAGCGACGTCGGCTACGACCAGTCGGACGGCGGCCGCGCGCAGGCCCAGTGGCTCGTGGACACCTATGGCGACAAGGAGGTCAAAATCGGCATCCTCGAAGGCCTGCCAGGTCCGCACACCAGCCAGCGTATGAAGGGCTTCAACGAGATCATCTCGAAGCATCCGAACTTCAAGATCGTCGCTCAGCAGCCCGCCGGTTGGGTCCGCGCACAGGGTCTCTCAGTGACCGAGAACATGTTCACCGCCAACCCGGATATCGAAGTCCTCGTGGCGCTCTATGACGAGATGGCTCTCGGTGGGCTGCAGGCCCTCAAGGCCAAGGGTCTGAACGGGAAAGTCGCCATCGTGGGCTATGAGAACATGAAGGAAGCGAACGCCGCCATACTGACGGGCGACTTCTCCGCAACGGTCGACACCGGAGCCAAGGAAGAGGGGCGCAACATCGTGCGCGCCGTCGACGAGTTCCTGATGAAGGGAAATCCCCTTCCGAAGAAGATCTTCGTCGCCCCCAAGGTCTACGACGCCAAGAACATCAAGACGTTCGACCAGACCGACTACGATTACGTCCCCCAGCAGAAGATGTGAGGACGTTGCGGCCCTCCCCGGAGGGCCGCGCACCCCGAGGAGATTCAAATGGCCAACAATCCGCTTCTCGAAATGAAGGGCATAGGCAAGCGCTTCGGCAACATGGTCGCTCTGCAGGGAATCGACCTGGCGCTCAGCGGCGGCGAAGTCTTGGGCTTGGTCGGTGAAAACGGTGCGGGCAAATCCACGTTGATGAAAATTCTCGCGGGCGCTTATTCACGCGACGGCGGCACGATCGCGGTGCGGGGAATGGAAGTCGAGCTCGACAGCCCGAAGGCCGGAGCCGACGCCGGCATCGCGATCATCTACCAGGAACTCAGCCTGTTCCCGGACTTCAACGCGGCCGAGAACATTTTCGCGGGACGCGAGTTGCGGCGCAGTGGCTTCTCGCTCGCCCCGCTGAGCCACGGGCAGATGCGCAGGGAAGCGCGCCGCCTTCTTTCCGAAGAGCTTGGCGTGGAGGTCGCGATCGACCGCCCGGTCCGGGAACTGAGCCTTTCCGACCGCCAGATGATCGAGATCGCCAAGGCGCTGAACAGCAATGCCGACATCATCATTATGGACGAGCCGACCGAGGCGCTCGAGGAGGTCGAACGCAAACAGCTTTTCGCCATCATCAAGCGTCTGCAGGCTGCCGGAAAGGCCATCATCTACGTTTCGCACCGGATCAAGGAACTGCTCGGCATCTGCAGCCGCGTCATGGTGCTTCGCGACGGCCGCACGGCGGCCGACCTTCCGGTCGCCGACCTCGACGTCGACAAAGTCGTCGCCGCGATGATCGGCGGTGCCCTTTCCAAACAGTTTCCTCCCCGCGTCCCTCCGAGGTCCGATCCCTCGGTGGAAGTGCGCGGCCTGTCGAGAGCGGGAGCTTTCGACGACATCTCCTTTTCGCTTGCGAAGGGAGAGATTTTTGGGATTGCCGGCCTGGAGGGCTCGGGCAAGAGCGCGCTTCTCCGAGCCCTCTTCGGCCAGCGGGCTTATGAACGCGGCACCGTGAAGGTCGAAGGCAAGGATGTCCAACTGACGGACATCACCGACGCCATCAGAGAGCGTTTCGCATTTCTGCCCGCCGAACGGAAGGTCGAGGGCATCTTCCCCGAGCATTCGGTTGGATGGAATCTATCGATCGGTAACTTGGGCGTCCTCGGGAAGATCACCCTGCGGCCCTCCAAGGAGAAGGAAGTCGCGGCGAGCTACATCTCGAAGCTCGGCGTGAAGTGCGAGGGGCCGCAGGCGGAGATCAGTTCTCTGAGCGGTGGCAACCAACAGAAGGTCATGCTGGCTCGTTGGCTGCTCACCCAACCCAAGGTGCTCCTGCTCGAGGAGCCGACGCGGGGCGTCGACGTCCGCGCCAAATCCGAGGTCTACGCCTTGGTTCAGGCCGCCGCCCAGGACGGGTGCACCGTCATCGTGGTGTCGGCCGACAATGCCGAGTTGCTCGGCCTTTGCCACCGCGTCGCGGTGATGTTCGAAGGCAAAATCACAACGGTGGTCGATGCCGCCACGTCCAAGGAAGAGACGTTGGCGCTCCATTCGGTGAGGCCTCCGGAAATCCTTCATCCAGTGGGAGGAATCAATGGCTGAAGTTGCAGTCACGCGTCCACGGCACGCCTTCAAGTTTGGCCTCGCCAGCGGCAATGCGGGTGTCTATATCGCATTCGTCGTATTGCTCATCGCGCTAGGCTTCGCGGCCCCGCGGTTCTTCACGGTCGGGAACCTGACGGACGTGTTGAGGCAGGCGGTGCCGATCGCCGTCATCGCGTTCGGCGCGACGTTCGTCATCGGGATGCGCGGCATCGACCTGTCGGTCGGCTCCACGCTTGCGCTTACCGGACTCGTTACCGCGAACCTCCTGGTTCTCGGATATCCGGTGCCCGTCGCCTGCCTCGCGGGTCTAGCTCTGGGCGCGTTCATAGGAGCCATCAACGGCGTTCTTATCACGAAGATCGGCATCACGGACTTCATAGCCACGATGGCCATAATGGTGGTCAGCCGCGGCGTCGTGATGGTCTACACGCAAGGCATACCGATCACTGGCGCATCCGATCCGGCGTTCCGAATGATCGGCCAGAGTTATTTGGCCGGGGTCCCGGTTCCGGTGGTCCTGACCGTTATCGTGTTCGCAGCCGCCTTCTATCTTCTCTACTACACCCGTTTCGGCCGCTTCGTGCTGTCCATCGGTAGCAATCCCGACGCCGCCCGTCTCGTCGGTATCCCGACCGACAAGGTCAAGATCGCGGTCTATGTGTTGGCCGGAGTGTTGTCCGCCTTTGCCGGGATCATGCTGACCTCGCGACTTGAGTCCGCGATGCCGGAAGCCGGGCAAGGCTATGAGCTGGACGTCATCGCCGCGGTGGTGATCGGTGGAACCGGACTGTCGGGCGGCAGGGCGACGCTGTTCGGAACCGTGGTAGGCGCGGTGCTTATGGCGGTGGTTCGCAACGGGCTCAATCTGCTCAATGTGAACACGTTCTGGCACCAGGTGGTCATCGGCACCATCATTCTTGTCGCCGTCGCCGCCGACCGCTTCAACCGCAGCCGCAAGATGTGAGGGGGCGACCGTGAAGCACTCAGCACTGCGCAAAGCCGTCCTGGACGCGAATTTCGAACTCTATGAGAGCGGCCTCGTGATCTCCACGTTCGGCAACGTCAGCGCCATCGACCGAGTGAACGGTGTCGTCGCGATCAAACCCAGCGGCGTCTCGTATAAGGCCATGGACACGGGCGACATCGTCATCACCGATCTGGACGGCCGCGTTTTAGACGGCGACTTGCGCCCTTCAAGCGACCTCGACACGCACATCGAGCTCTACAAGAGCTTCCCGACGATCGGCGCGGTAGTCCATACGCACTCGTTCTTCGCGACAGCTTGGGCGCAATCCGGTCAGCCGATCCCGGTGATGGGCACGACTCACGCCGACTACTTCAACGGAACCATCCCGGTGACGCGTCAGCTGACTGACAGCGAAATCCGGGACGATTACGTGCGAAACACAGGGAGGGTGATCGCCGAGGCGCTCGGGAACCGCGATCCGCTGTCGGTTCCTGCCGCTCTCGTCAACGACCATGGCCCCTTCTGCTGGGGCAAGGACGCGGCCGACGCGGTCCACAATGCCGAGATGCTCGAGGCGGTGGCCAAGATTGCGTTCCATTCGCGCCAGATCAGCTTGGAGAGCCCCGAGATTTCGGCGGCTCTGCTCGATCGGCACTTTCAACGAAAGCACGGCAGCGGGGCGACATACGGCCAGACCGGGCGATCAAAACAGGTATGACGATGTCGATAGTAGCTGGTGTTGATTTCGGAACTTTGAGCGTTCGGGTGACCTTAGCGGACACTCTGACCGGGGCGCTTGGCACGGCGATAGCCGAATACCCTCTTCGACGAACACGGTCCGACCCCGATCTGGCGACACAGGCGCACGCCGACCACATGGATGGCCTCGTGCTCGCCATGAAGCGGGCGGTCAAGGACTGCGGCGTCGATCCAAACGCCGTACGGGCCATCGCAGTGGATACGACAGGTTCTTCCGTGATTCCGGTCGACAGGAACCTCAATCCTTTGAGCGACTATTACCTCTGGTGCGACCACCGGGCGAAGTCTGAGGCGGAGGAGATCACCGCCATGGCGCACGAGACCCATCTCGAGGCTATCGAGTGGTGTGGCGGCACCTATTCCCACGAATGGGGTTTCGCTAAGCTCCTTCATTGGCTCCGGCACAATCCAAAGCTCCGGGGCCGCTTCGGCACCGCGCTCGAGCATTGCGACATGGTGGCGGCAGTGCTCACTGGGGTGACCGACAGCTCCGCGGTCGTCCGCAGCGTCTGCGCGATGGGGCACAAGTGGATGTGGAACCCCAAGTGGGGCGGTTTGCCCTCGCAAGCTTTCCTCTCGCGTGTCGATCCGCTCTTCGATGGCGTCAGGGAGAAAATCGGAGGCACGTACCAGACCTCCGCCAAGCTTGCTGGGGGTCTCAGCTCCGAGTGGGCCGCGAAGCTCGGCTTGCAGGAGGGCATCCCGGTCCCGGTGGGAGCCTTCGACGCGCACTGGGACGCAATCGGCGCGGGTTGCCGACTGGGCGATGTGGTCAACGTCATCGGCACGTCCACATGCATTATCGCGGTGAGCGAGCGCGTCAAGTTAATTCCAGGCGTCTGCGGCGTTGTGCCGGGGAGTGCGCATCCGGATCTCGTGGGGGTCGAGGCGGGTCTCTCGGCGACCGGCGACATTTTCGACGCGATCGCCCGCCGGGCCTCCACCACGGTATCGAAACTGTCCGAAGGCCTGGAGACGATCGAGGGCGGCAAGACAGGGCTGATGCGCTTCTCGTGGGACAACGGGGATCGAACCGTCCTGGTGCGTTCCGATCTCGGCGGCATGACCATTGGTTGGCACCTCGGCCACACCGCACAGGACGAACTTTATGCGGCGATCGAGGGAACGGCGTTTCACACGCGGATCATATTGGAGCGTATGGAACAGCATGGCGTCCCGGTGAACAGAGTGATCAATGGCGGCGGCGTTCCCCAGAAGAACCCCGTGCTCAATCAGATTTATGCGAACGTTCTGGGAAAGCCAATCTTAGTCCCTGACGGCCTTCCCACCGGCCTTGGGTCGGGCATCTTCGCTAGCCTCGCGTCGAGGGACCACGCCACCATAGAGGCCGCCCAGGCGGCGATGTGCGTGGGTTTCAAGAAATTCGACCCCGATCCGTCGACGCGTTCCCGGTATGAGCTGCTCTACCAGCTCTACAAGCAGGTCTACATGGGCTTCGGCACGTCGAGTCTGGGCGATTTCTCACAGGTTCTCGGAGACATCAAGCGTATCGCGGCCGGAGAGGCCGTACGATCCGACGTCGGCCACCGCGTGCCTCGGAAAGTCGCTTCGCTATGAACCGGCCGCGTTTCTACAAGGCCCGCTTTCAGGGATCGCAGGCGCCATGACGTCGATTCCGTCCATCCGGGCCATCCTGTCCTTCGTCGCGGCGGGGAGGAGGGGTTCTTTCCTGGAGGCCGCGGCCCAGCTGCAGCTGACGCCGTCGGCCGTCAGCCACCAGATCAGGCTGTTGGAAGAAGACCTCGGAGAAAAGCTCTTTCACCGCATCGGGCGGAACGTCACCCTCACCGAGATCGGCGAACGGTATCACCGTGACTTGTCCGAAGCGCTATCGTTGATCGAGCGCGCCACCGACGAAGTTTCCAGGCGAAACAGCGTTGACGTCCTGAGCGTCGGCTGCGCTCCGAGCCTCGCGTCGCTATGGCTGATGCCCCGACTTCCGCAATTCGAGTCGCTCCATCCCTCGCTTGAAATCCGGCTGATTTCCTCATCGGAGCCAACCAAACTGAGCGACGGTTCAGTGGACGTCGACATTTGCTACGGCAGCGTGCCCCGTCTCGGCTCCATCGCGACCGAGGAGTTTCCCCTCGAGACGATCGTGGTAGCGTGCGCTCCCGAGGTCGCGAACGGGGAGAGGCCGATACGGCGGCCTTCGGACCTCGTCGGCCATACGCTCATCAAGTCGGAGCAAACCCTCTATAGCTGGCGTCAATGGGCGAAGGATCACGGTCTCGAGATCGATCTGAACCGGGGATCGCGTTTCCGCGACGCGTTCATGTCGATCGCCACAGCGGTCGAAGGTCGCGGCGTCTGCTTGGAAAGCTATCGGTTGCTGCAGCGCGACGTCGAGAGGGGGAACCTCGTCCTTCCGTTCGGAATGACCGGACCCAATCTGCGTTGCCACACGCTGACTTATGTCAGGTCGCGGCTGAGGTCGCAAAAGGTGAGCGCCTTCAAGCAGTGGCTTGAGAGCGCTTGGCTCGAGGACGCCGCGGCTCTCGAGATGGGCTCACGAGCTTCAGTGGGTGATCGTCACCAAGAGCGCCCCTTCGGTCTTTGATATCCGAATCTTCGCGTACCGCCGATCTCGCGTTCTAGCTGGGCGGTTTTCGGCCGCGCCGCGCTAATAATGAGCTCGTGCGGCAGGATTTCGTTGCGCAGCAGGGCGTTTTTACCCTTGAGCTGGTCCACATCATTGATTTCGCTTAATTGTGCCGGGCTGTACCGTTCCGGAGCGACGCCATGTTGCGGCGTTGTAACCTTGAGATCTTCCCTATTCAGAACGTCGAGAGGATCCACGGGCGGAGTGCTCCTGTGCCAGGGCCTTCGCTGACTCCTCTCAACGAAGTTCTTGACAGCCGTGACGCTACCTGTTTGTCTGGTGATGGTATGACCTCATACCATAAAAGCTCTAAGAAGCCGAGGAGGGCGGAAGAGCGCTAGAGGGAGGATTCTATGAGAATTGGATCGCTTATTTGCGGTGCCATCGCCGCGTTGACTGTCGCAATGACCACTTCGGCTCAGGCCGAGACCAGAACGCTACGCTTTCAATCGGCATATCCGGCAACCAGCACGATTTACATGTCCGCGGAGACGTGGGCGAAGCGCGTCGAAGAACTCTCGGGCGGTAGGCTGAAAATCGAATTCATGCCCGCAGGCACGATCGTCCCTGCGTTCGAGGTGCTGGACGCGGTCAACAAAAACGTGATCGACGGCGGCCATTCCACTGTCGCCTATTGGGTCGGCAAACATAGGGCAGGAACACTCTTCGGCGACGCTGCCGGGGGGCCGTTCGGCATGGATATCCTCGACTACGTCGGTTGGCTTTACGAGGGAGGCGGTATTGAGCTTTACCGCGACTACTATCGCGTCGAGCTAAAGACCAACATCGAAGTAATCCCGTCCGTCACGAGCGCAAATCAGGCGCTGGGATGGTTTGCACGCCCGGTTGAGAGTTGGGCGGACCTTAAAGGCCGCAAATGCCGCCAGACTGGCGTGACAGCTGAAGTTTTCGCCTCCTCGGGTATGTCTACGGTGAACATGCCCGGCGGCGAGATCGTCCCGGCAGGTGAGCGAGGTGTTATTGAATGCGCTGAATTCGTCGGCCCGGCAGAAGATATGGGCATCGGGTTCCAGACGATCTGGAAACATTTCTATCCGATGTCGACACACAATCCCGCGACGATCGTCGATTTCCTTGTGAATGGTGACATCTGGAACTCGCTGACTCCGGATCTCCAAGCCATCATGCAGGCTGCCGCAAGTGAAGCGACCCTGAGGTCGCATATCCGGAAAGGCAAGCTCGACGCCGATGCGCTTGACAAGATGCGCAACGAAGACGGCGTAACCGTTCACCGTACCCCCGACGACGTTCTACAGAACATTCTCGCCTCTTGGGACGAAATCGCGAAGAAGGAAAGCGAGAACAACGCCTTCTTCAAGAAGGTATATGACTCCCAACGCAACTACGCGTCGAAAATCGTCCCCGCAAAGCGGCTAATCCAGGCTCCCTACAACCTCGGTGCGGACCATTACTGGCCCGAAGCTAAGTAGGATTTGCAAGGCGCGGCTAAGCCGCGCCTTCTTCTCGATTGCCTGGAGATAATTCGTGAGCAAACCTGCACCCCCATTCTCGCCCGCGGCACTCCGGGCGATCAAAATCATCGATGGCTTCACCGAGAAGTTCGTGCTTCTTGTCGCTGTCCTCACTATGCCGTTGGTCCTGTCCAACACAGTGGAAGTCGTCTCGCGCTATCTATTTTCGTCTCCGACGATCTGGGCAGCTGACGCGACAGTGATGTCATATGGCGCGATATTCATGCTCGGGTCATCGTACGCCCTGCTGAAGGGCGCACATGTGAGAACCGACATATTCTGGGAAAGCTTCAGCGATAGAAAGAAGGGTGCGATCGACGCCGTCTGCTATGTCACCCTGTTTCTTCCGGTGATGGCCATCATCTTCTATATGTCGCTGGACGACTTCCTCTACTCATACGAAATCAACGAGAAATCCACCCTGAGTCTATGGATGCCAGCTATCTGGCCGCTGCGAGGCGTCATCCCACTGACCGCGGTTCTTCTCTTTTTCCAGGGAATTTCGGAACTGCTCAAGTCACTGTTCGCAGTGACCACCGGGCGGGCGTTCGAGACCCACGAAAAGATCGAGATCTGAAAGGTCAACATAATGAGCTTCAACGACATTCTCAGCGTTGCCATGCTCGGTGGCATGCTCGCTTTCATTTTCGTCGGCTTTCCAATCGCGTTCACGCTTCTCTTTATCGCACTTGTCTTCGGCTCGATCGGGATCGGTGTGAACATAACCTTCAGCCTCGCCTATCTACAGATTTTCGGGACGATGAAGGACGACATTCTCCCGGCGGTCCCACTCTTTATATTCATGGGTTACATGACCGAGCAGGCGGGCCTGATGAACCGACTGTTCGGCTCCATGCGGCAGATCATGGCTCCCTTGAGCGGTTCCCTATTTCTTGCCGTTCTTCTCACGGCGACGATCTTCGCGATGGCCACGGGTATCGTGGGAGCCGCGGTGACCGTCCTCGGCATCATGGCCGGGCCGATGATGATAAAGGCGGGCTATGATGCGAAGTTGTCAGCGGGTGCCATCGCAGCCGGTGGCACGCTCGGGATCCTGATTCCGCCGAGCGTGATGCTCGTTGTAATGGGACCGACTCTCGGAGTGCCCGTGAACCAGCTGTACGGAGCCGCGATGGCACCCGGCTTCATGCTGGCTGTGTGCTATGCGATCTACTGCGTCGCACGAAGCTATATAAATCCCCGCGTTGGTCCGATTTTACCAACCGAGGAGCGCGTAGGTAGCGCGATCGAGATCACGCGAGAGTTTGTTGTCGGCGTTCTACCGCTGTGCCTGCTTATCGTCGCAACTCTCGGCTCCATTCTGTCCGGATTGGCCACCCCTACGGAGGCCGCATCTTGCGGAGCGGTGGGGGCAACAATCTTGGCACTCGCTTACCGCAAGCTTAGTTTTTGGACGCTGAAGAATGCCGCAGTGGCTACGGTAGTTACCTCGAGCATGGTTCTCCTCCTCGCGGTAGCGTCGAATGTATTCGGCGCTGTCTTCACTCAACTAGGTGGAGCGGCGATCATCACGGACGTCGTTACGAGCATTCCTGTCTCGGACATGTGGAAGCTCGTAATCATTATGGTCATCATATTCGCTCTTGGTTGGCCCTTTGAGTGGCCCGCCATTGTTCTGGTGTTTCTCCCGATCTTCACGCCGATCGTCCTCCAGCTCGACTTGGGAATGACCCGGCAGGAACTCTTGCTTTGGTTTGGCGTACTCGTCGCGGTTAATCTACAGACCGCATATTTGAGTCCGCCCGTGGCGATGTCGGCATATTTCTTGAGGAACGTCGTTCCCCAGTGGAGCTTGAAATTGATCTACAGTGGGATGGGGCAGTTCATGGTGATCCAGATTGTGTTCTTAATCGCCCTGCTGATGTGGCCGTCACTAGTGCTTTGGCTTCCGTCCATCCTTAAGTAAACCCAGCGAGCCTACTATTGCTCCACCCCGCCTTGGTTAGCGGCGGGGTGAGAGGTCGCGAAAGCGGAGTTCGCTACCTAAGCGCGTTGTAAGAAACAGTATCTTGGGCGCGCGGCCGATCGATCAATTCGGCGCGTCTTTGACGTGAAAGTCAGCTTCTAAGTGGCAGGTCAGCGAGGCCGTATTGGTTTCATGCCCAGGGGAGACGGTAGCTGCCAGCCAGGATGAGCTTGTGGAGCTGTGAAAGTTTCATGCAATTCATCCAGGGCTGGTTCATCAGTTCCCCACCCGGGAAGGATCTAGGTTGCGAGGTTGGTTAGATGGAGCCTCAAATGCGTCGAGGAAATCTTGCAGGTAAAGAAGACTACGTCGTCGTCGAGTGCACCGATCCGGCTGAACTCTCATCAATCCTTTCCGGCTCTGAAACGAGAGTTACTGTGAAGCCCACTGCAAGATCTGGAATCCAATTCAGGTGTGAGTACGCGGCCGCTGAGCTCTTAGGTCTGGCCCTCTGTCGCTACCAAGGAAGTGCTGTTTTCGAGCACGAGAGTGCAAATGAAAAATATCTGATTTTCCTGCCACGATATGGTTTCGCCGCAATCAATGTGAACGGCGCAAGGGTTCTGACCTCGCCGAGGCAAGGCGCAATAGTCGCCTGCCAGCAGGCCAAGAGCCTCACCTTGTCCGGCCCAATGGAGCATCTCGTCGTAGTGGTCGACCGGGGGACGCTCTCCAGCCGTTTGATGGACATGCTGGAGGTGCCGGTGTCGGGAGGATTTGATTTCTTTCCGGAGATCGACTTAACGGCTGGACCTGGTTTGATAATTGCCCAGACGGCCGCCGCGCTCCACTCTGGGCTGGCCGCAAGCGCGGCGTTGCGCAACGCGCCGGTCGCTCGTACCAGCTTCGCCAACGCCCTGGTTGAACTGCTGCTGGAGAGCTTGCCACACCGTCATACATCGGAACTAAATCGGCGGACGTCGCCCATGCCTCGTCACGTCAAGCGGGCGGTTGAGTTTATGAGAGCGAACCTTTCGAAACCCTTGACCATTCAAGAGATCGCGCTGGCATCGGGATCCGGAATACGAAGCCTTCAAGATGGCTTTCGACGTTTCAAACAAACAACTCCGAGTTCTTATCTGCAGTATTTGAGGCTTGACGCCGTTCACCAAGAACTCTTGCAGGCTAAGTCCTCGCAAACGGTATGCGACATCGCTCGTAAATGGGGTTTCTCTCATTCCGGCCGCTTCGCCGCTGACTACCGAAAGCGTTTCGGGCAAGCACCTTCACAGACTTTGCAGTCGTCAAGTTTTCGCATCCGACCACCGGGTTAGATCTGAGGTCTGCGGTAGGACCGCGTAGGACATTGGGAAGCGCCGCCGAAACGTAGCGCCCCGTGTCCATTTTGGCGGAGGTATCCGCGACAAGCATACAGCGGAAGGAGCGAGGCGTGCCACCGACTGGTGCAGAAGCGCCGTCATGCGCGGGAGGAAATAGCCGATGCAGCCGTCTCTCGAGTCAGCGGCGCGGCCCTGCTGCAGGGGACACGTTAAATGTCGACGGTAGGTTTTGCTGCCGGGCTGCTGTCCCCCTTTCAGGCAAGGCGCAAAAACGAAAAATGGGTACCGGCTCGCCAACTCTGCCGCGTTTGTTTGATCGTTTATGCGACTTCCGGTTCCAGTATCTTTCCTTATGGTATAACGTAATACCATCAGTACCACACCGGCTGATGTGAAAGATTGGAAGGGATGAGAGTGTTGGACGAGCCGAAGAAGACTCAGACGCGCCTCGAACTGGCCTTGGACTACATCACCGGGGAGATTGCCCGGGGCAATCTGAAGGCGGGCGACAAGCTTCCAAACGAGAAGGAGCTGGCCGAGCAGCTAGGCATAAGCCGTACCCCCATTCGCGAGGCGATGAAGACCCTTTCGGTGGCCGGACTCATAGACATACGGCATGGACACGGAAGCTATGTGCGAGAAGGGCCGGGCCTGCCCTCCACGCCGCTCACCCTGTTTCGGCTCTACCTTCAGGATTCCACCCCCGAAATGCTGATGGAGCTTCGGGATATCTTCGATCGCAATTGCACCGAAATCGCAGCACAACGACGAACGGAAAGCGATCTGGCAAAGATGCGGGAATGCATCGATCGCCTGAAGGCGCTAACGCAACAGCCCGGCGCCTCCTTGGACGACATGTTGAAAGCTGACCTCGATTTTCACCGTGCTATCTACGAGGCTAGCGGCAACATACTGATCGTCACCATTGCCGAGTTCGTTCTGAACATGGTCGCGCCTTGGGTGAAGAAATCGCTGGATGTAAGCGGGCGCGTCCGCGCCGTCGAGCTGCACGAACAGATGTATGGCTCAATACTCGATCGTACGGTCGGCCAGAAAAACCGCGTGAGCGTCGAAGCAAACATGCAGCACTTCAAGCAATCGTTGGACACAGCAACTTCTAAAGCGGGATAAGAATACGCTTATATGTAAGCCCTTCTGGGCAACCGAGGAGTGGCGGCGAATGGTGAAGTCCAAGGCGGCTGTTCATTCGCCGCTGCAAGGGCGCGCTTTTCACACGAGTCCGTCCGCGCGCTCAGGAGTAGCGGGGCCGAGAAGGGGGCCAGGCAAGAAAGATGTCAGCGAAGCGAAAACTGATCATCGAAGCGCGCTTGAACGAGTACATGCCGCGCTCCGCGAACCCGAACGTGCCTTTCACAGCGGAAGAGATTGCATTGGAAGCCGCGAAAGCGCGGGAGGCCGGCGCGAGCATCGTTCATTTTCATGCGAGAGACGCGGAGGGTGCGCCGGCCCACGACGCAGAAGATTATGCGAAAGCGATCAGGGCGATCCGGGACGCGTGTGATTGCCTGGTCTACCCGACGCTCGGCCAGATCACGAAGGACGGCCGGGAAAGCCGCCTTGCTCATCTCCAGGTGCTTGCCAAGGATCCGGCCACGCGCCCCGACATCGCTCCGATCGACACCGGGAGTACGAATATCGACCGTTTTGATCCAGAAGCCCGCAAATTCCTTTCCGACACGATGACCTATCGAAACGACGTCGCGACCTTGAAGCTGTTTGCCAAGAGGATGCCAGAGCTCGGCGTCAAGCCGCAATTTGTGAGCTGGACGGTGGCCTTCACGCGAACCTTCGTGGCGCTCAGAGAGATGGGCCTCGTCATTGATCCTGCATACTTGATGTTCGAGCTGACCGATCAGGGCATCCTTGGAGGGCATCCTGGGACCGTCAAGGGATTGCTTGCTCACCTCGATTTCCTACCGGCGCAACCGCTCGAATGGAGTGTCTGCAACAAGATCGGGAACATCACCGCCCCGGCAGCGGCGGCTATAGAAATGGGCGGGCACGTCTCAGTCGGCCTCGGCGACTACGGCTGGCCGGAGCTAGGCACCCCCAACAACGGCGATGTTGTCCGCCACATCGCAAATCTCGCGCGGGCCATGGGCCGCGAAATTGCCGCCCCGGATGAGGCGCGGGAGATGCTTGGATTGCGGTAAGCTGCCTCAGCCGCCACTCACGACTGCAGGTGTCGCGCAGTCGGTGCCGCTCCCACAAGCCTTATAGGCGCCGAGGCCAAGCAGGATCACGAATTCAGTGAACCGCGCCACTCTCATTCTTGATCGAGCGATTGCATGAAGTGCTGCATGTTGGCGTCGACGCTCATGCGGTTCTGAGGGCCTATCTCTCGCTTGAGAATGGCATCGTAGATCTGTTCATGGAGATCGACCGCTCTCACACGGCCGCTGACATCGAGCGATTTTCGGACCCATGGGGCGACCATATTCAAGACGAACTCGGCTATCGTCACGATGAGTTTGTTTCCGGTGGCTTCATAGATCGCTCGATGAAAATCCAGGTCGGCCTTCAACATGTCGTCCAGAGACGCGTCGGGTTGTTCCGTGAGCGCCTTGAGCCTGTCGATGCATTCACGCATCCTCGCAAGATCTTCGTCGGTGCGGCGCTGCGCGGCGAGTTCTGAGCAATTGCGGTCGAAGATGTCCCGCAGTTCCATCAGCATTTCGGGCGTCGAATCCTGAAGATACAACTGGAAAAGATTGAGGGGCAGCGCGGGAGCGCCCTTTTCCTCGCGAACATAGCTTCCGTGGCCGTGCCGAATATCGATCAAGCCTGCGACGGCGAGCGTCTTCATCGCTTCCCGAATGGGGGTACGACTAATTCCCAGCTGCTCGGCCAGGTCCTTTTCGTTCGGAAGTTTGTCGCCGGCTCTTAGATTGCCTTGGGCGATCTCCTTGGTAATGTAATCCAACGCGAACTCAACCCGCGTCTGCGGTTTCTTCTGACTGTTCAACACACAGTTTTCCTTTCAGCATCCAATCTGCACCCCCCGCAGAGTCGGGGTGGTCGTGAGACCTTATACCACCCCGGCCGGATACTCGTAAAACAAATGTCACACGGCAGAAGAAGACCAGCGCCAAAACGCCCTGGCCAGCTTTGCGAATGTCACCTTTCGTCGCCGAGCTTTTTGGATGTCTTGGGATCAAACGGGAACAACAGTCCTGCGGCCAGGAAGCCGCCATCGACATTCAAAGTATGGCCCGTGATGTAGCGCGCTTCCTCGCTAGCGAGAAATACAGCGGCATCGGCAATCTCCTCCGGCTCGCCATAGCGACGCTGTGGAACCAGACGGTGGTAGGCTTCCCTGGTCTCGATGGTGTGCATAGTACGCGAAACTTCCGTCAGAATCGGTCCGGGAGCGATTGCGTTCACATTGATGCCGTGGTCGGCCAGTTCAACGGCCATGACCTTGTTGAGCAGCTCAACGCCGGCCTTTGACGCGCCGTAAGCGGACCGACCGACGCCACCCTTTTGTCCAGACAGCGAAGCGATATTCACGATCGAACCGCTCTTGTGTTCAGCCATAGTCCGCGCGACCGCCTGGGACACCAAGAACGTGCCCGTGAGATTGATGCGAACGACCCGCTCAAACTCTTCCCTCGAACTTTCCAAAAACAGGGTTGTCGCGCCAATTCCAGCATTATTCACCAAGATGTCGATCTTGCCGAAGCGCGCGAGCGCTTGATCGACCAGACCGCTCACGTCTTCATCGACGGAGATGTCCGCACGGACGGCCAGCGCCGCGGAACCGATTTCCTCCGCAGTGAGCTTGGCCGCTTCTTCGTCGCGGTCGCAGACCACGACTTGAGCCCCTTCGCGTGCAAAAGCAACGGCGATGGCTCTGCCGATGCCACGGGCGGCGCCCGTTACAATGGCTGTTTTCCCGTTCAAACGCATAGTTGACCTCCCAAACGGTTCCAGTTGCGTTAAAGGTATGAGGTATGATCTTGACCATGTTATGATCCTTCCTTATTACTGCTGTCAAGTGGTTGTGGATGCGCGTTCATGCGGCGCGCCGCCAGGGAGGGAGAGAAATGGAAGGGAAGAGGTCACTCGTTGGCTTTTACGGTGACGATTTCACCGGTTCGTCGGAAAACCTCGCGCAGTTTCACCGCAGCGGCCTGAAAACCAGGCTTTATCTGCGGGTTCCATCGCAGGAGACGCTGGCGGAAGCAACTCGCGACCTGGATGTCGTGGGATTTGCGGGAACGGCGCGAGCACTGGATAACTCGCAGATCACAGCCGAAGTATTTCCGGCCTTCAAAGCGCTCCGAGCGTTAGGCTGCACGTTCCTGCAGTACAAGATCTGCTCGACCTTCGATTCCGCCCCGCAGGTCGGCAACTTCGGGTTCGCCGCGGAACAGCTCGCGGGGGGCGGAGGCGAATACGACCTGGTTGTCTTGGCTGCAACGCCCGACTTCGGCCGCTACACGGCGTTTGGCAACCACTATGCGAAATTCGGTTCCGAGATCGTGCGACTGGATCGGCATCCGAGCATGTCGAACCATCCACGTACTCCGATGAAGGAATCTGATCTCCGGCGGCACCTGGCCGGCCTGTGCTCCCTCGATTTCGCCAACATATTCTTGCCGGAGATCCGGGACGAAGCGACACTGTCGAGACGCCTCGAAAATTTGCTTGCCGACAGGAAGGGCGTTGTTTTCGACGGCGTGGACAATCGCGATCTCGACAATATTTCCAGCGCGCTTTGGGAGTATCACAAAAAACGGCCGGTTTTCGCGATAGCGGCCCAGGGTCTTGCTCAGGCGCTCGGCAAGCAATTGGCGAAACACAAGAATCCCCTCGATCTTCTGGACGTCGGAACGACCATCGCACCCGCGTCCAACCTGCTGGTGCTGTCGGGCAGCTGCGCCATTCAGACGGGCCGCCAGATCGACGCTGCGGTTCAGGCGGGCTGGGCGGCGCTTGAGCTCAATCCGCTCGAGCTTACCGACAGTCGGGCGGTCGCACACAAAATCGAACTCGTCAAACCGCAGATCATGGCCCACCTCGCCAATGAGCGGCCGACGATCGTCTACACCGCACGGGGTCACGCAATGGACCGCGACAGGTTCGAGGACATTCCGCCCCAGCTCATTGGCGAAGCCTATGCCAATCTCATGGTCGCGGCCAGAAGGGAGACGGATGTCCAGCGTGTGGTCCTAGCCGGCGGCGATAGTTCGAGCTACGCGGTCCGGCAGAGCGCGGCGGAGTCGCTGACCATCAAGGTCTTCGATCGGGTTCAGCACGGTCATCTTTGCGAGCTGATGGGCGGGGGATTGGACGGGCTCGAGGTTCTCCTCAAAGGAGGCCAGGTCGGCGACGACGACTATTTCATGCGCGTGCTTCACGGCACCGAGAAGCAGCACGTGGAGGCTTAGGATGAAGAAGCTTATCCTTGAGGCGCGCATCAACGAGTATGCAATGCGCGACCACAATAGGAACGTTCCTTGGACATCCGACGAGATTGCGGAGACCGCAGCCAGGGTGCGTGAAGAAGGCGCGTCGATCCTGCACTTCCACGCGCGAACGGTCGACGGCCAGCCATTGAATACGTTCGAAGCTTACGATGATATCATTCGCAAGGTGAAGGCTAAGTCGGACATTCTCATCCTCCCCACGCTCGGCTTCATCTCGAACGATGCCGATGCCCGTAACCGGATCGATAATGTGGTTCGGCTTGCGCAAGACCCGATAACGAAGCCGGATATCGCACCCATCGATACCGGAAGCGCCAATCTCGAGACCTTCGACCGCGAAAGCGGCAACGTTTCCTTTGCCGAGCGTATCTACGTCAACACAACCGACTCGCTCGTGCATTATGCTCGCGAACTAAAGCAGGCAGGCGTGAAGCCCAAGATGGTAAGCTGGTCCGTCGGTTTTACCAGGCGGGCGCTCATGCTGATGGACATGGGATTAATCGATGAACCGGGCTACATGCTGTTTCACATGACGGACGGCAAGACGATTACCGGTCATCCCGGAACCCGGCAGGGGCTCGAGGCACATTTGATGTTCTTGCCGCCAGACCGACGGATTGAATGGACGGCAAACGTGCTGGGCGGCAACCTGCTCGCACTCGCAGATACCATTGCCAAACGGGGCGGCCACCTAGCCATGGGAATCGGCGACTATCCTTATCCGGAGCTCGACTATCCTTCAAACGAAGTTTTGATCCGCGAGACTGTTCGGGTCATTCGGGCAGCGGGAAGGGAGCCAGCTACTCCAGAGGAGGTCCGTCAAATGCTTGATCTGAGTAACTAACTCGGTGTTGGCGGGACCTACACCGCGCCGCTTTTGAAAAAAAGCAAGCGCGAGTAACTACGGCGGATAAACGGTCGCGCGCTCGACTGGCGGGCGCCATTGAATGGCTGACGGGAAAGAGCGGACGCTAGGAAGGAGATTTAAAATGAATAGCGGTCGGCCTTTGGCAATGGTGACGGGCGCTTCGTCCGGTATAGGTTTCGAGCTCGCTAGGCAATTTGCGCAAAAGGGGTTTGATATCGCGCTGTCTGGCTCCAGCGAAAAGATCTTCGAGGCAGCTGAAAAACTTCGGAGTGACGGCACAGAAACATTCGCGTTACGGGCCGACGCAGGAACATACGAAGGAGTCGAAGCTTTCTGGCGCTTCGTGATGCATCTAAAGCGTCCGGTCGATGCGTGCGCGCTGAATGTGGGCATTGCAGTAGGCGGA
>Ga0214544_1006073_pt1 | contig 22689 bp, 16 predicted proteins | sample CNSS3metaG_FD_160074 | JGI IMG/M metagenome (GOLD analysis project Ga0214544, IMG submission 160074) | Root nodule microbial communities from cowpea collected in UCLA plant growth center, Los Angeles, California, USA - CNSS3 | ecosystem: Host-associated > Plants > Roots > Nodule | place: USA...
ACGTCAGATAAACTTAACAAAATTTGGTTAAAAGGACTAAATTCACGCATTTTGAAAGATGAATGACTAAATTGGTCAAAAGTTTTGATGAGGGACTAATTCCAAATTTCGCTGAAACTTGAGGGACCAAAAACATATTTAACCCTTATTTTATTATTATCATTATCATTATTATTATTTTATTTTAGTATTACTTTATTATTATTGTTATTATTATCATTGTTTTATTTCATTTGTGATTTTATTATTATAACGTCCCATTTAATAAATAAGTTTAATTAAATAAAACATCACATAGAATATAATATAAAGAACAATGCCATGGAGTATAAGTGTCACTCCTTACAGTTATCCAAAATGCTCGGAGAGAAAATTAAGGCACACCATGATGTCATTAACAAAACAAAATGTAATAGTTTTATAGTTGACCAAAATACATAGGCAATAGTGCCTACAGAGAGTACTCGAAGGAATGAGATCCAACCCAAGAAGGGGCTACACTGTAGAGTTTCCATCACCATGATGACCACTAGGGGTTTCCATATCTGCTCACACAAATAAATTGATGATCATCGCAAAAGGAAAAACCACACCCAAAACACACAAACAAACAGAAAGGGTAAGCTAGATTATAAATCAATTTAACATGTTATGGCACACATACACGTAAAACAGATCATAAACATGCAACAAGATAAGCAAATAATCATGTGATAACAAACAATAGGAGGGGTATACATTCAACATTAAGTGAACGTAGGGTGCAGGTCTAGAGTTTCACGAATGCAATGTGTATTTGTGGGTTGCATAGTTTCCTTTGACTAACCATGATCTTAAGGTGCCAACACTATTATAACTTGGGTGAGACGTAGCATGGCATTGTTGTCTCTCTTTCTTCACTTTCTCGTATACCCTTGTGTCAGGCTATCAAAGGAGGGAAGGTTTTTTTTTGTGTGTGTTTATTTTGGCTTTATGTGTGTATGAGTGGAGTAGTATTGGGACCCACAATAATTAGGATTGTTATATAATATTTTAAGGCTTTGGAGGGGCCACAACATGCTTGTTTTTGTTTCTTACTTTACGTGTGGTGCACACCCAAGGCTAAGCTCTAACTTTTGTTTTTATTAGTCATTAAGACAACTTTTAGTATTAATGGGACGTGAGCATGTTGTGGGCAACCGTGTTTTCTTCCTTTTGGATTAGTGGTTTTGCTTGTCAAGATCCTTTTGGTTGAAAGAAAAATAATAGCACCACCAAAACTTCATCTGGGGTCGGGGTGGAGAGAAACTAAATTGTCATGCTATAACATTTTCTCTTACTTAGGTTGAGGCTAGCTTTCAGTTCTTGTAGTTACAACATCCCAAGTGATTAGATGCAACTAAGTTTGGGGTTATAGTTGTGTTCCCCTTTTTTTTTTGGCAACCACAATTTCTATGGGTACTTAAAGGTGTTTCGGTGTAGTGCCACGTTCCTAACGTTCTCTTTCTTTTGGTGAATAAGGTATTGTGATCAATTGCGAAGATTTGCTCTGTGAAGTGGATAATGCATAAATTTGGAATCTTTGCTAAATTCTACATGTTTGAGTGTCTTTAAATTGACCAAAGTATGTGCAATTATGTTGTTTCTCGTATTTTTCATGCAACAGGGACCGTCAGGTGGTAGTTTCCTAGTGCTAGGCGCTAGGTCTCTAGTTATTGGTTTCGTTGGGCGCCAAGCTCTAGTCGCTGGACGACTAAGTTTTTTCTGGTCCACGTAGTTTTTGTAAAGGGTGTGACAATTAAAAACAAATTAGACTCTTCCTTCTTCTTTTTTACTTTTAATACTAGAAAGTCTTAAGAAAAATTATTACACTTGCTTTTTCTCTTCTTTTTTCTATCATATTTTTTATTTATTTTTTGAGAACAAACTTATTTGTCTGGACGAAATTGGGTGATGACCTATATGCAATGTGATCCAAAACTATTTCTCAAAATTTATTTTGAAAGCATGGCCTAAACCATTGGCCTAATTGAAAACTATCTAGAAGATCTCTATCATATCTCGACCTCCTTATTCCTATGAAAATATTATTTGAGGCCCATCTAGCCCATTGATTATCACTCAATTATTTATTTCTTTATTTTTTAATTTTATTTTTTAATAATTTATACATTGCATTTAATTTTTCTACTTTTAAATAAAACTATAAATCATCAATTGCTAATTTATAAATTTTAAACAACAAAATGATAATCAAATTAATTTATTTAATAATATAATTATACATTTTTCAATATTTCAAAAAATTACATCAATTACTAACTTAAAAATTAACTTATTATAATTATTACGTATAATTTTCTTTTGTACTTCTTTTCCTATTTTTTTTTTAAATTAAAAACTAAAAAAAAGATACCTCAGAATTCAGTTTCTCCAAAATCGAATTTTCACGATATTCCGGCAACACATGTAAAATAAAAGGCCAGAATTCAGTTATAGAAATCGAATTCTGACCAAAAACCAAAACTGTGCTATAATATAAAGAAGAGTTTGCTACCCAGAGAAATTAAAAACGAAACTGTGCTACTGCGAAAAAAAAATATATATATATATATATATATATATATATATATATATATATATATATATATATATATATATATATATATAATATACGAATGCACCTGCATGGTCTCGGGAGGTACATGTACGAATCATGATGAGGTGGTTTTGATAAAAAAGATGAAAATTGAGAATTGGTCTTATACACTAAATTATTGGATTAGACACTAATCATACACTAATCCTACCCATAAACAATTTTAACTATATGCGATGTTATTTAATAGACGAAATAAAATAATGTTTAGAAGGATACAAATATCTAGCCTTGTGCATCGAAGTGTGTTCCTCAATCATTAACAATATCTTGAACTTGTCGGTCTCCATTATCTCTTCATGCTAGTTTCCCTTTATAAAATTTTATTTGTCCATTGCTGTTCCTTTATTTGACTTTCCTTATTTAATAATATCAATAAATAATTAATAATGTGATTTTTTTATACATTTCCTACTATTTTTATTCTTATAAAATGAACTTTACTAATTCATTTATATATAAAAGAACTACCCACAACAAATACTAGTTATTGTGAAGAAGAAGAAAAATTACATGTGCTTTTATTATATAATTATAATATTTTTAAAATTAATAAAAGATTCAATTTTCTATAAGTTTTTTTAATAAATAATTTTTAAACATAAGTATGTTTTATTATTGTGAAAAAATGTACACATAAAACAAAATCATGTGTTTTTCACACCTAATAATAATAAAAGGAAAAAGATAATAATTTATATCAATAATAAATAAAGTACACACTACTCATTTCATTTTTCTAAACAATATCCAAATCATATATTACATTTTTGTGTTTTTTACAAAATTGTTTATTATTTGCATTATTAAAGGCAACCTACATAGGTGTCTTTTGTAACGTCCCATTTAAAATATAATATAATTAAATGAAACATTACACAAAATAGTAATAGAAACAAGGTCTTAGAGTAAAGCCGCTACTCCTTATACTTATCCAACGAAAACATAATTGAACTAGGACACACCATGATGCCAATAGACAAGCGAAGAAAAGGGTCAATAGTAATTTAAAATATAACCCAGAAGCAAGACACTACATGGGCCATAGCCCTAGAGAAAAGCCCAAATAAACGGAAATGCAGTCCAAACAGACTATGCAGCGGAACCTCTATCACCCTAATGATCACGGGAAGTTCTCACATCTGCTCACATCAACAAGTTGATGATCATCAAAAAAAGAGAAAACCACACAACAAAACATACAACAAACAAAATGGTAAGCTAGAGTAGAAAACAATTTATCATACAGTTACATACAATTTCATAGTCTAAGATGCATGTCAACCAATAATGTTATGAATTTTCAAACAATACACTAAGACTCAAACACGACTCATCCGGATACATATAATTAGTCGGATTCAGCGGATGCTTGCACTTGTGGTGGACTTCCCTGCTCTACCGAGCTAATTGTTACAATGTCTCATCCCCCACACACATGGTTAGCCCTTAATGAGTTCCAGGCCTCCTACTACTCTCACCACTAGAGTCAGTACACTCTATGTGAGACTAACTGACTCTTTAGAGTGTCAGGATGCAACCTTACCTTGAATCCTTACTAAATTATATAGATGGGGCACCACCATGAACTCCCACTAATAGGGGTCATGGAATTACGTCCAGACTAATTGAGGCACCACCATGAGGTCTCACCTAGAGGCTCATGGAATTACACCCTAACCAATGAGGCACCACCACGAAACTATCATGAAATTACGTCCTAACCACATACAAATCATGTTTCACCAACCAAATAGGTACTTATCATGTATACCAATCTCATGCCAAACTTTATAATCAACCCTCATCCATATTCCATACCAAACTCATTATTTTTAATCCATGAATCAATCCCATACATGCACCTTACTCATTCCATACTTTGAACATATTAATTCACCCAAACATGTGGCAAACATACAAGGACAAAGAAGAACACAAAACAATACACACTCTCGCCCAACTCCTCGCTCAGGCAGAAAGGTCTCGCTTAGGCGAGAGGGTCTCTCGCTCAGGCGAGCTCCTTTCTCCTAGGCGAGAACTCGAAAAGGGGAACAGTGGCTTCCTACGATGTCTCGCTTAGGTGAGCCCTCCTCGCCTGAGCGAGACTGCACCTCGCTCAAAACGGAGACTCGTCGCTTAAGCGACAACTCGAGTAGGAAACTTGGGCGAACCTCCATTAGTCTCGCCTAGGCGAGACGTACTCGCTTGGGCGAGAAAACCAATGCTCACCATTGTTCTCTCGTGCAACAGTCCAACAAATGCACCCAAACAATTCAATAAGGCATTCCAGCAGCTCACATTCACACATAGTCCATTCAATATGAAACAAACGAAAAAACAAGTAGATTTCACGGAATATACAAAAGGCTTTAGCTTCCCTTACCTGAAAAGAGCTAGCAAACTACTTCAACACTAAGCCCATAACCGGAGCAGCTCCAAGAGCAAATTTAAGAGCTGGAAATACTGACCAGACAGAAAACAAATTTAAACTCGTGAATCTTTGTCGGCCCACGAGAAATAGAGTGGAAGAAAAAAGTATAAGGGCTAGAGGTCAACTTACGTGAAGTAGAACAAGCTTGAGCAAACTTGACATTAGCAGAGATCAAACCCTAGCAGAGGAACGACCGCAACTCTAAGGAAATGGAAGACTGTTTTCTGAAAGTGAGAAGAATGAGTAGGGTTAGGGCAGTTTAGGGTCCTTGGTCCCTTTTGGGCCAGCCCTAGGCCCAACTCATTTAGGACAACCCTTTAAAATGAAGGCAGAAATGTAAGTGAGCCTTATATATTTCTTAAACAGCAGTTCAATGACTTTTTCTTCTTGCGTCGTCGCCATTATTTCTTCTTATACATGCATATTATAGAGATGGACTAAAATATCCTCCTTCACTACATCTCATCCCACAGTTGTTGTCATTGCTATCGCTGCTGTCATCATCATCGTCTATTGTCATTGTAACCCTGTTCTTCACTGCAGAGGAAGGGAGAGGGAACACATTGCAAAATAAAGCTCACTCTAAAACACATTTTATGTATTCTGAATGCTTATTTTAAGAAAACCTTTTCCAGAAAATATCACATGTTCTGAAAAACGTGTTTTTGAAAATTGTTCTAAAAAACTCATTTTATGTGTTTCAAAAGGTTAATTCCGAAAATCCTATTTTGAAAATGTTCTTTCAAAAATCCTATTATGGAATTAAATAAAATAAAGTATTTTCAAAATTATAAGGGTGCAACTGGAAATTAGGGGTGTGCCAAAAGAAAAACCTAAACAGTTAGTCTTACTTTTTTTTCTTTTCAAACAATATTTTTTATTATTTTATTTGATAAAACAAATACAACAATGCAATAGAAGACATGTGGACAATCATCACGCCTGTGTGTTTATATTATTAATAATAATATTTCACGAAGTAATCTCTACACAGCTTTGGTGAACTCGTACAAGCATTGGGTCTGGTCTACAACTAGTAAGGTATAAAATAACGAAGTCACATTTACATCTCCCTCGTAAATATTTATGATCAAGTTGTCCCCAAAGCAAGAAAACCCATCATTTTATATAAGAATTCCATGCACCTCAATATTTCAGGAAATCGCATGCTCTTTCTTTAGAATGCACGTATAATTACTGTCCATCAGGAATTTTGCATATTGCATATGCTTTCTTGCCAATCTTACATTCAATACCTTTGAATTTACAGCTAAAAATACTCTTCTCGAAAGATTTTCCCACAGCGAACTTCATTTCCTCGTCGACAACTTTCTTCAGTGAATGGGAAATGTCACCCAGTGCCCATGCTAAGGATATGTGCGGACGAGGATCCTGTAATGAGTAGTTCAAGTTCAAATACTAGAAGAAAAACAGGGATAAGACAGTAGTTATGATGCAGTGGTTGTGGTGGCAGTATTACTCAATAAAATTACTAACCTTGTAAAACTCAGGAAGATTATGAAGTCTGTAAACTGTATTGACTGCTTCAATTTGCTTTGTAATCTGCAATTAATTGGAAAGAAAAAGCACATTTCACATTAATTGATAAACTAGAGGGCGAGAATGAATTGGCCTTAAGATTAAACAGTGAGAAAATAGCAGTCTTTTCAGATATTAACTCTACTTTCCAGATGTTCTCTCATCTTATCTCTAGTCTTTTTTTCCAATTCTGTGTGATTTTCCATGCAAGACCAAAAGAATGTACGAGACTTTTGAAAATTTACAATTCAATCTTTATTTAATTCCGTTTCACATGTCACTCTAATGGTTTAATTCAGTTTCAAATGCAATTTTCCAAACTTCCCAAAGTTCTACTACGAATAAAATGATTTCCGTTACCAAGAGAGCATTAATATGTTTTAAATCAGCAGCTTTATAGTCAACCAACCAAGATACAAGTATTAAGCCACTATCAACACACATTTAAGCGACAAATGCAATGCATAACCCCAACTTGAATATGATTAAGAATAACACAAGTAACAGGGGCATGCGAAAAAAGAAAAGTAAGGCTAGAAATGATACCTCTATCAACCCTCCTTGAACAACTTCTACTGAGATAAAGGTGCGAGTGTGATCATCATTAACAAAAACCTCCCACTTGTTAAAGTCTATCCAAAACCTACTTAAATGGAAAAAAATAAGGAAAACATGTGGAAACAAAAATAATGTCCCATTTTCACAAGTGAAAAATAGAAGAAATAAAACTGACTGGCGCTGAATTTGAAGCTTCTGTTTCAGCATTGAGACCACTGAGTCAATCTGGTGCACTCGTATTGGAACAGTTCTTCCCAAACTTATATGAAATTCTCTTCCTAAGGCCACTTGTTCGAGCTTCTCATCATTTTGGCAGAGGACGTTTAAAGGGACATCAACATCAACAGCATTAAGATTTGGTTCCCGAGATGAAACTTTTCTCAAGAAAGCAGATAGTTCTTTCTTCGATGGAGATGAAATGTTAACTGTACAAAAAAACTGCACCTTGTATAACTTATCATGAAAAACTTTTGAACAAATTTACTGGCATGGTGAAGTCTATTAGAGATATATGAGGAAAGAAATCAACGACGTACTGGTAAGGGAACAAGAAAATATAAAATATCCTTGCATGTACTGCTTGAGCACGATCTAAAGATTAGGAGGGAAAAAACCTTTTGAATAAAGTAACTTCAAATCATAAGTGAAACTTAGAATGCCCTGTTCAATATTAATATCACTTTTCACAACTAACTCTTGCAGGTGATCTGATTCCTACGGCATGAAACTTCTAGAGTTCAAGGGCAAAAAGTTCATACATAGACTATAGTGTAATTGCTCAAACAATTTCATTGGGATCCTCTACCGCACAAACGAAGAAAATAATAATAGAGTAACTCGCAAAAGAAACAACTAGAAGATTAACAAGGAAGGACAAGGAAGAGCCCTATGAAAAAAATAGGGTTAACTATGTTTTGGTCCCTAAACTATAATGCAATTTTGGTTTTAGTCCCTATTTCAAAGTTTGATCATGTTAGATCCCCGTCCTTAAGAAATGCATGGATTCAGTCCTTAATACCTAACGATGTTAATTTTTTTTACGTAGCATACGGGGCACCATGTCACCCCTCTATTTTTGGACACGTATCGCATTTTTAATTACATGTGACCCAGGCCCAAACCCTTCCCCATTCAAACACATTGGCTACCCTTCCCCTAGCAGCTGGCCACCCTTCATCCACTGGCGGCGATGCTAGTCGTCACCAGAAGCCTCGCTCGTGATGACAACCACGACCAGAAGCCGCTCTGCCAACACGACAATCATTTTCCTCCACTCGAGTATTGCTTCTTCTCATCCATTCTTCAAATTGGGAAACTGTTGTCATCGTCGGTCGAATGCCACCACCGAAGCACTAGCACAAACCCAAAATGGGTTTGTGCAATTCAGGGACGCCGCTGGTTACCACCGTGATGCCACAACTGCCACTGGTCTCCTCCACCAACCCTTTCTCTTTTAGACCTTATTTCTTTGTTCAAGGTGAGTACTTTGTTGAACAAACACATAGAAATGGGAAGCAAAATACAGAGATGGGTGAGAGGAGGTGTTACCTTGAATATATTTTTTATTTTCTTTGAATTGATTGCTTGTTGGGAATGAGCCTTGTTCAGTGTTGGAATGGGATTGGTGAATGGAGAAGAGGAGAGAATAGCATGGAAGACTATTGAAAGTGTTATGTGGTTCTGTGGGTTATTTTTTGTGTTGGTGAAGATTGAGATGTGTATAGAGTGGTGATGTTAGTGATTGGATGAAGTACCGAAAATGAAAATGGGTGGAGATGGTGGCACTATTTTCTTTGCATGAGTGGTGATAAGTAGTGCGTGTGGGTTCCTATGTTGATTGTTTTTGTCATTGTGGGTTCTTGTGTTGATTGTTTTTGTGATTGTGGGTTCGATTGATTTTGTGATTGTGGGCCTCTGTTGGGTGAACTAGAGGTGCTGGAAAATTGGAGGTGGAAGATGAATGCACTGGGGAAGAGTTTGGATGATGGAGCATGGGGAGATGTTGAAGAAGTGGGGTGATGTTGGGTGATGAAGACAATGTTATCGATATTGGATAATAGAAAATATTGGCAATCCAAAAATCCTTTATAAAGTTATAACCAAAACCATATCGGGTTATAGCGGAAAGTATAACTTTTAAAAAATAATTATAGTGAAAGCAGAGAAGAAAATACAAAAAAAAAAAAAAAAGTTGACAGTGGTGGCGGGCGGTGGTGGTGGGCAGTGGCAACCAGTGGCGACATTTGTGGCTGTTGGTTGTAGTAACTAAGGCCAAAGTGAAAAGAATAAGAGAGGAGATGTTTTGAACAATATTTTACTGTAGTGTAAAAGAATAAGAGAGGAGTTGTAGTAACATGTAAAAGAATAAGATAGGAGGGTTCTCTGTAATAGGGTTTCGATTAAATAATGTTAGTAGGCCTGACCCAAATTTTGACCTTATGTATTAAACATTCAGAAAACACATAGAAGGATGAAATTAGGGTTTATGTGTGCTACCACTCATTCAACCTATCTGTCAGAGTCTTTAGAGGACACACGAGAGCAAAGTATGATGGTAGTTAATAGTTTAATTGTCCTTATGATTCTTGTAGGTTACATTTTCTCCCTCTATATTTGCTCTTAGTTAGAATTTACCTATTGCTTGGGGATAAGGTCTCGGAGAAATTTATAATAGATCAATTTTGAATTTAATTGTGATTTATTTTTCAAAAGTTTTAGTGATTGTTTTCTGTTCAGGGCCATGCTTATTCCAAAAATTCATTTAAATCTTGAAAGCAGTTAGTAGCATTGAAATTAAGTAAAGGTTACATATGAGGATTGAAGAATCCTTTTGGAAGGAGGAAAAGATGAAAGTAACAACCTAAGCAAAAGAGATAGAAGTTAAGATGATTTTTGAGGAATTGGTCAACAAACTTTTGCCTTCGAGTGATATTGGACTAGGAAGTAAGCTTCTCAAAGATTTGCTCAACAACACATCCTTGCTAAGTGAAATATGGACAATGTGCCAGATTAGAAAAGCACTCAAGAAAAAATATTTTGCGGTGCAATTGTTTGGAAGTGGGTCAGAGTGCTAAAACTCATGAGATAACACTATCCATTGTTAACAACTCTCTCCTAACACACACTTCTACCTTCATTTCTTTTTAGACTTTGACGTTTCTCATGGGAATGAATACCTAATCTCTCCATTGTTTAAGTTGGATGTTACTCTTAGAAAGTAAGTAATAGGCCTAAGTGCAATTTAAATCTAAATGTGGGGCATCCTAATGTACATAGACAGATCAATACGGAGTAAATTCATAAAAATCACTGCAACAGCAAAACCATCACATGGAAAACATAGAACGGTTTGTTTACACAGACAAATTCTTCTAAAGATCATAATTATCTTACTTGGTATGTAGATATGCAAGGCATAGTTACCATCAACATGAGGGAAGCTTCTAACCCTTGTTGCCTGACCTATCTGCAGATCTAAAGGCCATTTACCATAAAAACCATGAACAGTTGTACAAAAGAAACATAGCATACCAGCACATAATAAGAAATGAATTTGGTTACAATAACACTTCCAACATAAGAAATAAAATTTTATGAATTCAGAAAAAAAATTGTAAAATCAACTAACATTTTGAGGTTGGTAAAATTTGTGATTCTTGTTATTTCCTAATGGATCACCTAAACATATCCATTAAGATAAAGGCTTCATTCTCTTTTTTCCTTCTAGTAATGTAAATAAAATCATCTAAAACTTAGAATACCAAGAAATGTTGACGGGTCAAGGAGAGAGATAGGAGGTGGTGGCAAAGATGTGAACACTGCTGAGGGCGGAGAAGTTGGAGCTGACGGTACAGATTCAGAATCTGAATCAGAAGATCCATCCCCATAACATGATTTCAGTGCCTCCATTTGTCAGTCTACACTCTAACATACAGAGATCTGCACATAAAACGGATAACATTTATGGTACCTCAAAACAAATATAATAATCAAGGAATGATTAAAATCTTCAGAAAGCAATCCCTGTACGTTTATGCAATTATATAGCTCAATTATAAGAAGCAAAAATAGATTTCTCTCTCATTTAATTTGCTACTTCATCCTTTATTTACTTATTCTTTGATTAATTTGCAATGATAAATGTACCGTAGTTGGATGCTGAATGAGATTACTTACAAAATAATATTTTTAAAGGATTGCACATTCAGGACTTGGAATGGGATTTCATTATGTTTAACTGGTAAAGCTCAAGCGAAAACCATTAAGCATGACACACAGTTAGTAATGGAACAAAACACTAAGCAAGTTTCACCATAACTGATACGGACAAAGAATTGGAAGGACATATTAGGAAGATTCAAAATGCTTATGAGAGGAAGAAGTGGAAACCCATTTCATGGGGACCACAAGCACACGCACACTGATTTTCCTGATAACAGAATTGCCTACTTGTTAGGGGGAAGGAATGTAGAGAATCTTTTATGTTTCAGAGAGAGAATAGGGAGTATAAGGGTAGTATTACGTGATCGCTTGGGGAGGCTGGTTTTGGGTGGGAGAAAACTGATTTTGGGCTGGGATTTGGCAATAGGACTAACGTTGTCTTTGTTACTTTGTTTTTTTGTTGAAATAATACAAGGGATTCCCTTTCATTACTTTTGTATATTTTTGGATACCTATCAATTGGTATCAGAACACTCGATTCTGGGAGTGATGGTACTTATGTGAAATGCGATGGAGAAGCGCATTGATGGCCTTGAACAGCAGCTCATTGAATTGAAAAAACTTGATCATCTCTCACAACAGGTCTTGCAGTGGCAGACCTCACAGACAATGTTTGCACCGGAATGAAATGTGAACGATGCTGTAGATGGTGAAGTTGAGAGTGAAGACAGCTCGAGTTCCACCACATGAAGCACTAGGTGTGATTCGTCATGAGATTTTGGGGGATGTAAGCTCAAGATACCCATATTTCGTGGTGACAACAGCCATGGATCGATTGACCGCGCTAAACAATATTGCAAATTGAACATGGTGGACAAGGAAGAAAAGCTTGACACTGTGGTAATCACATTGGAGGATAAGGCGCTGATTTGGTATGAGTGGTGGGAAGAATAGAGTCAGGAACTCAATTGGGAGGAATTTAAGAGTGCATTTATGCGACGTTTGCAATCGGGTTTGGTACAAGGGATTCCCTTTCATTACCTTTCTGTATTTTTTAACATATTAGATGGAATATAATTTAACATATTAGATGGAAAGATCCTCTAAAGATCTTCCCCTATTCATGATACAGTTTCAAAATCTGTCGATGATCAAAATTGCCTTATATCACCTCATATTGAGAGAAATTAGAAACCTTAAACTTAGTTTCAAGAATCACTGAATTAACCAAAATAAACACGAATTTCATCACCAGAAAAAGCAGAATCGTGCTAGATATTTTATCAAGCACGTGACCTACAAGCTCAAACTACACTAGAAATAAAAAAAAAAAAAACTCAATCTAAAAAAAAAACAAAGGACACCTAAAATATTCAATGCATTGAAAAAGAAAACTGAAGCAAAATCTTATTTCAGAGTTCACTAAAAATAATATATATACATGTGTGCGGCCATTTATAAATATAAAGTAGACAAAGAAAACAATTTTTCAGACACAAAAGGAAAAAATGAAGAAAGCTAGCATTACAAAAGTCTAGCTTTAACTGATGTTACTATGGAGCACTGTTAAAAAAATCTACCAAGGTCACTCATTGACTAGGTCGAGGAACTGTCCGGTGCTTTAAATATTGGAGCTTGCATCTTATACAATTTTTGGCTATAGTGAAGGCCAATTAAAGTAGAAGCACGAATAACATTGAAATATAGAAAATTTTAGTCGAAAGTAAGCATAAGAATGCTAATTTTGACTATGAAGAAGAAGCAAATACAAGATATTGAACAAATGAAGAAATGATAATAACAATTGGGAAATTGGTTCCTAATAATTGTTTAATCTAAAACAAACACAGCGTATTAAACGGCGAACGAAAACAGTAGAGCATGTTAAAATTGCATTATTGTGAACGGCGTTTTTCATTTTCTATATCAATTTTCAGCTACAGAGCATCAGTTAGATTAATTGTTCATTAAAAAAGGTATCTCTCAGTTACGAAGAATATGCCTAAGGTTTTTCTGCAGTTTGGAGCACGGCTATGTTATATTCATTTAATTTATATCGAACAAAATTTAAAACATGAACAAGCAGGTGAAGAGAGAAAAAGGTTACCTCAAAGTTTTGTGTTATGGTGAACCGGCCACGTCCACCACTGTCATCAGGTTCACGATGGAGAAGAAAGGGGAGAAAGGTTAACGACAGAGAAGGGTTCCAATGTTGTTGTCTTTCTCAACGTCTGTGAGCTTGGGACTATGTTATGCTTTAACTTTTAACGAGCCAACAGGACTCGCAAAATTCTGGGAAAATATTAAAATGTAACATTTCACTTAGGTTAATTTAATAAATCTAATAAAAACAAAAAACAAAATTAACAATTTTTTAAGTTATGAACGAAATTATGAAATTTAATTAAAAATGTTAATTAATAATTATCTAATATTCAATTTTAAAAATAAAATAGTATATATTTTTCAAAAATGTATAGTAATTGTACTATGTGGCCAATAGTAAGGTTCAACGAGATCTATTATGCAAATAACATATTCTAAGATACGCTCATACAAACAAATATTTTTATATTAATAATAATTATGACAAATATATTATTTAATATCATATATTATTAAATATATGATACATGAGGTATGTTATCACATTATTATTAATATTATTTAATTAAGATAAGTCTTTATTTTATTAATATTATTCGATATCATATTACCAGTTTTATCATTTGGATTTCTGGTCCTAAAATCTTATAAATACAACTAATGTCCCTCAAGAAAAACACACTCTTATACAACTAGTGTTACCACTACACCGCACAATCATCAACAAAGGAAACATTGTTCCAGCTAGCCTATGGCACTGATGCCATGATACCAGTAACGCTTGACGAGGCTTCCTACCGTCGACAACACTTTGACAAAGTACATAACGCAGAAAATCTCAAAGCTGAGCTGGACCACAAACATGAGGTCCAAGAAGAAGCCTGCATAAGAGAGGCAACAACAAAGCAATATGCAGTACACACTATAATACTCAAGTTTGAGAGAGATCCTTCAAGAAAGGAGACATGGTCTGGAGAATGTTCAACAATGCCAACAAAAACAAAACTAAAGGCAAGAATGGCGCTTACAAACTAAAGGAGCTCAGAGGAAAGCTCGTCCCCAAAATGTTAATGATGTATTATAGTTAAACAATTCAGGATGTGTACTCTTTTTCCTTCGCCCAAAATTTGTCCCTAAGTTGGGATTTGTCAAGCAAGGATTTAACAAGGCACACTTTACTTTCTAATAAAAGTCCTCTTTTCCATTCATATTTGCATTCTTTCTTATCTAATGTTGATCAAAAAGCCCTCCAAGAGAGGCATCGAGTTACTTAAACTAGTAACGTTAAATAAAAGCCCTCTAGACGAGGAATCGAGTTCCTTAAAATATTAACATAAAAATAAAATCTCTCCTCGTGAGGCACCGAGTTACTTAAACTAGTAACGTTAAATAAAAGTCGTCTAGGTGAGACACCAAGTTACTTGAACTAGTAATGTTAAATAAAAGTCCTCCAAGCGAGATACTGAGTTACTTAAACTAGTAACAACTAAAAACCCTCTTAGTATTGAGTTACTTAAACTAGTAACATTAAATTAAAAGTCGTCTTAAGGAGGCACCGAGTTAATTGAACTAGTAACGTTAAATTAAAAGCTCTCCTAGCAAGGAACTAAGTCACTTAAACTAGTAACATGAAATTAAAAGCCCTCCTAGTGAGGCATCGAGTCACTTAAACTAGTAACATGAAATTCAAAGCCCTCCTAGAGATGCACTGAGTTACTTGAACTAGTAACATCAAATTAAAAGACTTCTTATTGAGGCACCAAGTTACTTGAACGAGTAATCTTAATCAAATGTCCTACAAACGAGGCATCAAGCTATCTAAGCGACAAGGCAAAGGCAAAAAATATCCAATGTGCAACATGTATTAACAAACATAATAATGCATTAAATAAAGGTTTCACTACAACAGAGTTATCAAAGTCTGAACAAAGATAAAAGACTATCTAAAAAAGAGGCCTAGTCATCAGCCTCAACAACTTGATCATCGACCCCAACAACCTAGACATCGGCCTTAGCAACAGCAAGGTCGACTTCCCCTCTAGCCTCAACTTCAACTTGCTCCCCGACTCCATCCTCGACACTCCTCTCCTTACCAACAAGGGTGTTTTCAACATGTCCTTATGGATATCGAACTACTCTAAAGCCAAGCCAAGTGTGAAAAGGGTGGCCTGCCTCTTAACCTTCTCAAAACTTACAGCAAAGGCGACCAACCCACCAACTACAAGAGCGGCATTATCCTTGTCCAATCGGATGACATCGGCCTTGAGACCAACAATCTTCTAGTTTTGACGAGTCACCTCCTCTTGAAGAGTCTTAGTGTTAGATGAAAAACGACAAGTACATCGGTCGCACGTAGAAAGTAATAAATATATTGTTCTCTCCACATGGACTTGTGCAACACATGACAAATCTCACAATTCACAACTCAAATAGACAACAAAGCTCACAAAACACAAAGAAACTCTTTTTGGTATTTTATCAAACAGTTGGTGTGCAACAGAAATTAACATAGATTATATACAATTGTCAAGACTAGATTTCATTCACTTTATTCTCATGCATTCACAAACATCTCAATTCCAATTTCAAGTCAAAATCAACTCACAAGAAGGCTCAAATCCTATTCCTAACGACTTTGAGTCTATGATAACTCATAAAATTTCAATTCCTCGAATCTTCAACAAGTGAAATCATGCATTAAGTTCAAGAGTCTTAAGATTACTAATGAATCATGTTCTATCCCTAGATACAAGCTCCATTAGGCATTCAATTTCAGTTCTAGGTTCAAAAGACATTTTCCAACACCTCAAGAACCACAAATCATGCATGGGTGGCCAAACCAAAGCAAGTAGTAAGCATGTAAATCAAATACTAACATAGAAATGGAAAAACATATGGATTAACATCACACAATACACAAGAATTCAATTCGTTACATCTAATCTTAACGAATAGGTTTAGCTCTCCATGGTGGAGAACCTAGGTTTTCCAAATTGAAGAGATATGGAAGAAATGGAAACCAAAGAGAAGATGTAAGCCCTCTCCTAAGGTTCTTGGCAACTACTCCATGCTCCAATTACGCCTCCCATTTGCATCTCCATCTCCAATTCACAACCCATCTTCCTCTCCAACCCCAAAAAAGGGAAAACCACCATGAATGGAGGAGAAGACCCAAGGAGGAGTGAAAGAGATTCCCAACACTCCTAGCATCCTCCAAGAGGCTCTCTAAGCACCTAAAAGTGTTTCTCTATCGTGCAAAATGAGGAATGGACCAAACCCTCACGAGAAACAAGATTAAAAACCCATTTTTTGAAATGTTAGCGACGCCATCGCTCACCCTTGTCTCAATAGCGCTTAGCGCCAGGCTTTACGAATTGAATGGCGTTCAGCCCCAATTTCCACCACTCAGCCCCAGTTTTCCATCGCTCAACCTTAGGCAATTTGACAACATTATGTATTTGAAGCATTGGACGTGATTCCAGTGGCGTTCGACGTGGGTATTTACTTCAAAATCAATTTTTTCTTATTGAATCATGCTCCCTTGAGTTCTTGCTTTTTTTCCTCCACCATAAATGTTTCCTATTAACTTATTTAACACACTTAAAAGAGATATTAGAGGCAAAACAAGCATAACACAACTAAGACACAACAATACAAAACACACTAAAGTTGAGTATATAACAAAATAAAAGCTAGGAAAAAGTTGATTTATTCATGACAAAAAACACACAAAAGAGGTAAAAATGGACATTATCACTTAACGCCTGCCTTGGCCTCTTCGAGGTCTGACTTTAGGCCCACTTTTTCCTCCTTCATTTGGTCGAGCTTAGAAGACAAAGTGGCGATGCAACAATAACATTGCACCAACTCCAAGTCCTTACTCGTCAATTGTTGGTCGACCTCATTATACAAATTGGCCAGGTTGTCTTTGGAGGTCTTCAACTTAGTCACCTCTTGCTGCGAAGCCTTGAAGGTTCCTTTGTCTCCTTCAACTAAGAAATTAAGCCTTCAGATTTGTGAGCTCACCATCTTTCTCCCTGACCTTCTTTTTGCTCTCGTCCAAATGGGCCACAAGTCATAGGCTCTCCTTCTTGACTTCCTCCAGGTAAGCAATCCACTTGTTCCTCTCAAGCATGTAGCCCTTGCAGAATCACATGATGGACATGACCCAAGCTATCATAACTTCGCTTGAGTCCATGTAGCTCTCAGGCCAACCTTCCTAAACATCTCCAAGTCACAACGGGTATGAAGAAAGTCACTCTTCACGCTTTCCCCCAACATGTCCAAGTGCCAAAGAGACTGAACGTTAGGTAGTGGTCGAAGCATGCTCGAGAAGAAAAGTTGAGCTTCAGCATGAGAAGCCAGGAACTTCCTTGGAGTTTGGCGGCAGAATCACAAAAAGGTTGTTGGAAGAAGCCTTACTTGGAGTCACTTGTTCCTCGAAAGCTCCCTCAACTTAAGGACCTTGCTGGACACCGTCAAGAATTTCCTCTATAGGACCCTCGAAAACATCACCAACTATCAAGTCAACCACCTCGGGAGTGAGCACTTTCGTGATCGATCTCTCGGTAGCAATGAGGACCAACTTTGGAGATGCCGAAGGCTAAGCGTTTTCTCGTTCCTGGCAGGGGAAGCCACACTAACTTTCTGCCTCTTGGGAGCAGGAGAAGTCGCTGCCAAGGATGGCCTAGCGACTTTAGCCTTCTGTTTCTTCTCATGGTCAACCTTCCATGCTTTATAGTCGAAGCCTCTAGACAACATGATATCTGCAAAATGAGAAAAAGGTCAACAACCAAGTTAACAAAACAACAATAAGGAAATTTGTAGCCTTACCCTCAAAGAGAGTAGTAGGATCCTCCGCTTGAGGAACTCAAAGCACATCCTGACAATTTAGAAGTTGCTCGATAAGTTCAAGCTTATTCTCCTCCTCAACACTCATTTGAGTATTAGGCATGGAGTTGAACTTCTCAAGGAAGGACTAGTACAAAGGAAACCTCAACACCTTAGTGCTGGGAGACATGAAGTATTTAAACTCAGCCTCTAGATAATAAGCCTTTACTTTAAAGAATTTGGACTTGAAGTTTTAAAAGACAGAGTGTAGACAATAAACAAGGAGTTGCATTTGGCACCATTCAGAGATACCCAACCGATCTTAGCCCCATGTTTCATCTGGTAGAAAAACACCAACATACCTGGAGTAAGGGTAAGGTCGAGATGATTACATACAATCTCAAAAGATTTTACAAAACCGAAACTGTTGGGGTGGAGCTAGCTAGGGGCCACTAATAAGTGAAAAAATTTGCCCTCATTTAATGTTTAATTTTGGATATTTAATTAATTTTAGTGCGTAAAGAGTGATTTAATTGACAATTCTACTAATTGAGCTTATTGAGTTTGTGAGACAAAAATAGCTTAAAAAGTGATTTTAATTGCATAAATTATCTTTGAATGTTCTAATGCTTGTTGAGGTAGCTGAAGTTAAATTTGGTTCTTTAAAAGTGTGAAATTAAATTGTTTTGAGTTACAAAGTAAGACAAAAAATAGTAAATTATGGAAAGAAATAAATCAGGAGCTAAATGCACCCTGGTTTCTATTTTACACACTACTTTTTTAAGTGGACCACCCAAAAACCTATTTTACACCCTTATTTTTTACAAAGTTTCACCCTCCTACTACTCATCAATAAGTTCCAATCAAATATTGGCATATTGCACCCTAGCTCTCAAACTTTTTCCAATTAAATGATAGGTTAAAATACCTTTTTGGTCTCAATTTTTGTCAAGTTTTGTCAAATTAGTCATAATTTTGTTTTTATGCTCTAGTAGGTCCTAATTTTCGTCAATTTTGTTCAATTAGGTCCTTTTTTACCAACACCATTTAAATTATTAACGGCCATAAAAAGTAACTACCACGTGTCACTTTTTTATTTTTTTATTTTTTTAATTTATTTTAAAATTTTTTAAATGTCCACGTGTCAACCAAGCAGCGTGCCACGTGTAAGAATCAATGTTTTATTTTCAATTTGGTCCCTATATTTGTCATTTTTGTTCAATTTAGTCCCAATTTTTGTTAAAATTGACCAATTTTGTCCCTATCAAAAATCCTACCAAATTTTATTTTTATATAAAAGTTATAATTATGTGAATTTTAATATATTATATAAAAATATTTAATTAAAAAAAGTGAATTTTAATATAAAAATTAAATTTGATTTTAATTTGGAGAGGGACAAAATTGGTCAATTTTAACCAAAATTGAGACCAAAATTGAACAAAAATTACAAATATAGGGACCAAATTGAATATAAAACATTGACTCTGACACGTGGCACGCTGCTGGGTTGATACATGGACATTTAAAAGAAATTAAAAAAAAAACACGAAGTGGCACGTGACAGTCACTGTTCATTGTCGTTAACGATTTAAACGGTGTTAGTGAAAAAAGACCTATTTGAACAAAATTGACGAAAATTAGGACCTATTTGAGCATAAAAACAAAATTAGAACTAATTTGACAAAACTTGACGAAAATTGAGACCAAAAAGGTATTTTAACCTTAAATGATACCACCTCATCACTTTCAACCTAGGTCCAAACAACACCTCCAACCAGCAATCTGCCAAAAAATGATGTAGCTACCCACGATGTTGGCGTAGATCCGGCATCCTTACATATCAAACTAGGTTTGGAATCATTGCATCATCACGCACATGCAGCACCATGATCCACCTTCATTCTCCATCCTCTCCAAACCAAAACACCATAACAACCATCCAGATGCAGATTGGGATTCCTTGCACAACGAAACCCACACGAACACGTGTTTTGTTCACGCACCAGATCTTCTCTCATGACCACCATCTTTTGCACTTGCAAATCAATGAAGTCACTACAAACCTGCATCAAAGTAGTGAACGTTGGACCACTGTGACAACAACCACACATTTGCTTGAAGCAAACTATAAAACGCCATGAGTCACAACAAGGAACTAAAACGCAATGCAACACCATCATTGTAGCTTCACGCATAACACCATGGAAGAGGAAGGAAAGTATCATTTGGGAGAGAGAGAAATCTTCAACGTGTTAGTCATTGATTGCGCAGTCAACATGTCAAACATTCATAATCTAGTCAAAGTTGGTTAAACAAGAATGGTTAAAATGCAAATATTGATATATTTGGATTTATCTACAAATTTGGAAGACAAAATTGCAAATGGCTGATTTGAAAAAAATAATGCAAATATTGATTGATGATAATTTATCAGATATCTATAAGTAATTACTTTATTTAATTATATCAGAAATTATCAACCAACTATATTTGTCAAATAGTTTTAAAATTTGCTATCTCTCTCAAAATATTTTTAGATATTCATAACAATGTAGATAAATGGTATTTATAATTATTTTAAATATAGTTGAGAGATTTTAGCAATAGAAAGTGTAACATCCCGTCAGGATATTACGAATTTTAAATAAAAAGTAAAGAAATATTACACTAGCTTCATTTATTAAAACATCATAATAAATGAAGCTAATGTAATATTTCTTTACTTTTTATTTGAAATCCGTAATATCCTAACGGGATGTTACATAAAGCCCAATCCAAGGCCTATATAAAGAGACCAAGGAGAAGTAGTAACACAAACTCAAAACTTTGGAGTTTAGGAAGCTTTAGGGTGGGTTAATTTCATACTTTCTCTCCACCATTTCTTCTTTTATTTTTATGTTACTGTTGCCTTCCATGGAAGGTTAAGCTTCGAGGGTTGGTTCCATTGTAAATTCATTATGGATTATGAGGTTAGAATGAAATAATTTCGTTATTCGTTTAATTATTGTTATGGTTTTCATTCAGCTATGTCTTTTATCTTTGAATCACATAAAAAGTAATGATTTTACATGCTAGCTAATTAGCAAAGTGTTTAAATCTATATGCATGTTAATCATATGAGTTGAATGATTTTTAAATTTAATTGAGACTTTACTTTGATTTTATTTAGAAACTTTCATGTGATTAGCTGAGTTTTCACAAATAATTGAGACTTCACTTTGGTTAACAGTAGTTACTGTAACTAAAATTAGTCAAGACTTTACTTTGATTAATTAAATTTTTTATTTGGTGAGGAAATAAAAGAATAAACATCATTAGACATAATAAAATTTGATTGAGACTGTACTTTGGTTGAATTTACTATGGATAATCTAAAAGTTCTCACTTTTAATTGAGACTATAATTTGGTTAAAAGTGAGAATGCGAACAAATTAATTGAGACTACATTGATTAATTTGCAAATCAACAACAAATATTAGTTGAACAGTAACCTTTAGATATCCGATGATGAATCTATTTTGAAAAAATAATGAAATCAATCTATTTCCTTTATCATTGTATTTTTATATCTTTTTATGTTTATCTTCTTCTATTATTTTTTTCCCATATTATTTAACTAACCCCTTTTGTGTAGTATTTATAAGAACTAATTTGTCAAGAATCAATCCATGTTCGTTGGGAGACGACTAGGGTTGACTTTATCCATACTAATCTTTGGCTACTTTCTTCACAATATTGAAGTTGATACAAATAAGTAATATTAATTTGATCGCTTCACGACAAGTTATCAAATTTGGCATCGTTTTCGGGGAACACAATTAGCATTTTTATCATTTTAGTTCTTATTTTATTTTTTCTTATTTTATTTCTATATATCACTAACATCTTCTTTTTCTTTATATGTTTTTCTAACATTTATTTTATTTTAGCCATTTTCAATTTTTTAAGCATAATTTTTGTTTGAGGAATTTTGTTGGGAAATTTGTGAAACTAGTTGGGGAACACTTTGGCAAAGGAAAGATAAGGTACTTAAGTTGTCCATTAAGACACACCTCTCTTTCCTGGAAGTCTACTGAACAAGCTTTCAACTTATTTCTTTTTAGAAAACCTCTTTCAAAAATGCAAAATATTTTTTCATATGAAAATAATCAGTAATGTGATTTTCAAATGAAATATGATTTCTATACATAGCAACCACATGATCCATATGGTATTAGCAACAACTTGTTACACATACTTCTGCATTTGATATAAGTAGGTGATGAAGGATTGACCCCAACCAAGGATGGAGGCACATGCTTAAGAAGACTAAACATGTTTAGAAAGGAAGTTCACTAATCCTTCATCCCTTTCATTTGTGTTTGTTATTTTTGATTCCCAAAGTTGACTTAGTTGAATCAACTTTAGTTGACTTGTTGAC
>Ga0214544_1006075_pt1 | contig 22686 bp, 22 predicted proteins | sample CNSS3metaG_FD_160074 | JGI IMG/M metagenome (GOLD analysis project Ga0214544, IMG submission 160074) | Root nodule microbial communities from cowpea collected in UCLA plant growth center, Los Angeles, California, USA - CNSS3 | ecosystem: Host-associated > Plants > Roots > Nodule | place: USA...
TATATATAATGAAATATTATATATATATATATATATATATATATATATATATATATATATATATATATATATATATATATATATATATTTTACATATTATTTGTCTAAATGATTGCTTATGCTTCTGGTTGTGATCTCATAATGCTCGATGTTAAGTATTAATATTAATTTCATCATAAAGAAAATAAACTCAAGAATATAATTTAAGGAACTTCATAATTTACCAATTTTAATGGTTATTAAGATAAAAATTTAGTTCTGGTGTTCATCGTATGTTTGAAAACATTATCTATATTTTGTAAACATCTTTAATGAAGTATTACCTATATATATAGTTTAGACATCTACATATACTAAACTCATTTATACAAATATATTTTCTTTCAAATATATTATTATTAAAAAAACACAAGAAAAAAAAGAAAAAAAGGCTGGTATTCACAGCTCAACAGACTAGTTATTGGAAAGATTTTCTTAAGTTTTCTATGGACCGAGTAAAAAATCATGTTTGATCGAATACAAAGAAATTCGATATACATTTTAAGTTTACAATCAGGTTGGATTGGTAAGTGGATAAATAAAATGAGTAAAATGATAAATGACGTTCGGTCGGATATCAAGTTAAAATTTTATGAATCTCCGCCTCAACCTGAATTTATATTTTAATATTTATAATTTTATAAATATATTTCAAATTTAAAAATTTAATTTTAATATGATACTATCTTGTTAAAATTTAGTAGTAAATTATATAGAATCATAGTGTAACGTCTCATTTAATAAATAAACTTAATTAAATGAGATATCACGGTAAATAATATAAAGGACAAGTCATAGAGTATATGTGCCGCTCCTTACCGTTATCCAAAGGTACTAGGAAAGGAATCAAGGCACACCACAATGCAAGATAATACATAGGCTACAGTGCCTTAAAAGAAAACTTGGAGTAAGAGGATCTGACCCAAAATAAGCTACGCAATGGAGTTTCCATGATGATCACGAGGAGTTCCCACATATGCTCACATTAATAAATTAATGATCATCACAAAAGGAGAAAACCACATGCAAACAAATAGAAAGGGTAAGCTAGAGCGAAAAAAGTTTTATCATAAGATTGCATACTATTTAGAATTCAAAGATGCATAAGTCAACCAAACATGTGATAGCAGACGACTTAAGACTCTAAGACTCAATTATCCAGATACATATAATTGGTCGGATTCACTAGATGCTTGCATTTGTGGTGGCCTCTACTACTCTGTAGAGCCATTGCCAATGGGTTTCACCCTACCACACACAAGGTTAGCCTTTAAACATCTAAGGCCATTATCCTGCCAAAGACTAGGGCCTCCTGCTACTCTTATCACTTGAGTCAGTACGCTCTACGTGAGACGAATTGACTCTTTAGAGTTTCAGGATGTAATCCTTACTAAATTATATAATGAGTCACCACCACAAAACCTTCGTGGAATTACGTCGAAACCATGAGGCACCACCATGAGCTCCCACCAAAAAGGGTCATGGAATTACGTCTTGACCATGAGGCACCGCCATGAGATCTCACCAAGAGATTCATGGAATTACGTCTTGACCATGAGGCACCACCATGAGATCTCACCAAGAGATTCATGGAATTACGCCCTAAACCATACCAAAATCATGTCTCACCAACCAAACATAAAGTTATCATGCATACTAATTTCATGCCAATATTTATAACCAACCATCCAATGAGGTTCCATCCAAAGATCATACCAAATTCATCAATTTCATCCTATAAACTATTTAATACATGCAAAATCACCCAAATCATGTTTTAACACAGTAATTTGATCAAACATGTGATTATCAACCAAGAATAGAGGGGAAAACGGTACTTGAGCATTTCCTCGCCCAGTTCTTGCTCAGGCTAGAAGCCCTTGCCCAGGCGAGAGAGGTTCTTTCGCTCAAACGAGCTACTTTCACCAAGGCAAGAACTCGAATAGGGGAAACAATGGCTTTCGCGTTTTCTCGCTTAGGCGAGACCTCCTCGCCTGAGAGAGATTCCATCTCGCTCAAAAATAAAGCTCGTCGCCTAAGCCACAGCTCGCGAAAACCCCAGGGAGCACTTCTGGTACTCTCGCTGGGGCGAGCCTCGCTCGCCTGGGCGAAAACACCAGGTTCCCCCACTGTTCACGTGTGCAACAGCCAGTCATTCACAACCAAACAATATTTTAGCATTTCCCAAGCAATCACAACATTAAACATGCCACAATATCATGAAATAGAACCAAAGCTAGCAGGAAATCACAAGAAACAGGCAAACCCTAGCTTCCCTTACCTGGAAATGCTAACTCAAGAGAATGAGATCCTTAGCAGACTAGCACCTAAATCGGAAGCAGCTAACGAAACTGAAAACAGTGAAGGGATGAACAAAGATGAGCTATGACAGAGACTAGCGTGGAACCAAAACTTGAAAAAAAAGATAGAAGGGAACACAAGAGAGCTCAACTTACTTGGAGGGAATCGTTTGGGAAATAGGGGAGCTTACTCAAACCCTAGCAGAGCTCACATAGCAGCCAAGGAAGAGGGGATGGGAAACTGTTTTTTCTGAAAAATGTAGAATGAGGGAGGTTAGAACTGGTTTAGGGGTTTTAGGTACCCTGTGGGCCAGCCTTAGGCCCAACAGACCAAGGTAGGCCCTTAAACTTTATAGCAGAATTTAAGTGGGCCTTACACAAAGTCCATAATCTAATCATTATTAATGTATGCCATTTCTTTTAGTTAAAAATTCATTATATTTATGTCATTTATTTAAAACAAAAATAATTGTTTATTAAAAAGATTAATTTAACATAAGTTCTCAATCCAAAAAATTTAACTGAATTAACCCGAATTTAAACAACTTAAATTGAATTAATCAAATAAATTAAATGATCGAATACAAATTTTAAAACATTAAATTTGAATTATACTAAATCCGTCGAGTTGAATTCGAATCCAATCCGATTCAATCAAACCCTTACTTTTCTATATGGTATAATAATTCATATACAATAGTTGGAAACAATAATTAAAAGCAAATTTCTTATCAAATAATTATTTAATCATATTATAAAATATAAATATTAATTATATATATATATATATATATATATATATATATATATATATATATATAACTTTGTTATTGACATTAAAACATAGTTAGATTAGATGGAGTTATTTTTATTAAATTTTAAACTAGTTTTTAATATTAATTATTAATTAATTAGTTTCTAATTTAAAATTAGAGGCCAAATTTAGTAACATATTCAAACTGCTGGAGATCCCACTGAAAAACAAAAGGTTATAGTAACTAATTATAAGTAAAAAAACAAAAATAGGTGATGGGTTTAAGTTGATTAACACTTGATAAAAAAATCATGAATTTAGATATTGTAATGAATGAAAATGAGGTGGGACCCAAAGTAGTGGTTGACACGCAAATAAAGAATCAAGGACACGCGAGACAAGATATTCCAGAAGATAAGCGCAAGAAAAGCACACATACAAAGTTTGTTATGATTGAAATCCACTAGCCTCCCACCTCTCCTTTCGACACCAACCCACTCTACCTTCAAACCGAACAATGTTAATAAACTGTCTCCAGCTAAGGTACAACTTCGTCGGGAAAAGGGCATGTGTTTCACTTGGGATGAGAAATATTCTTCGACTCACAAATGCCCCAATAAGCAATACTTCTTCTTGCAAATAGTTGAAGATGAGAATTTACTATCTACTGAGGAAAATAACATTTTTGCACTTGAGCCTCCAGATTTGGTTACACAGTCTGAAACTCTTGAGCATCATTTATCTTTTCATGCCTTAAAAGGCACTTCTATGGTGGGTACAATGCGATTTAAAGGCTCTATCAATGGTATTATCCTACAAGTCTTGTTAGATAGTGGAAGCTCGAAAATTGTATTTAGCCAAGATTAGCTAGTTGCCTTAAATTACCTGTTGAGCTAGTTCCAGATTTCTAGGTGTTGGTGGGAAATGGACACTCTTTAATTGCTGAAGGGATAGCTAGACACTTTTTTATGATATTCTCGTCTACAGTCCTTGTTGGAATTCTCACTTACAGCATCTGGAATGTGTCTTGCAACTCTTGCTGCAACATCAACTATATGCTAAGTTTTTGAAATGCTCATTTGGGTTGCAATCGATTGACTACTTATGCCATTCGATTTCTGGAAATGGGGTGTCAATGGAGCAAGACAAGATTAAAGTTGTGTTGGCATGGCCTGTTCCCATTAATCTCAAACACCTTCGAGGATTTTTGGGCTTCACAAGCTACTACAGATAATTTGTTAGAGGATATGCGTCTATAGCTGCACCTTTAACTTACATGTTAAAGAAAAACAATTTTCATTGGAGGAAGGAGACTTTGTCTGCATTTGATTCCCTCAAATTAGCTATCACACAAGCCCCTGTTTTGGCTTTACCAAATTTTGATAGACCTTTCACATTGGAGACCGATGCTTCTAGGTTGGGCACAGGGGCTGTGTTGAGCCAAGATAATCATCCCATCGCCTTTTTCTCTAAGAAATTAAGTCCTAGTCTTCAAAGGAAATCCGCCTATACTAGAGAGTTCTACACTATTACGGAAGTTATTGCCAAGTTTCGCCACTATTTGCTTATATACAAATTTGTCATAAAAACATATCAAAAGTGTTTGAAGAGTTTAACTAACCAAGCCATTCAAACTCCGGAGCAGCAAGCTTGGCTTCACAAATTATTGGGTTATGATTTTATCATTGAATATCAACCTGGTAAAGACAACATTCTTGTTGATTCATTGTCCCGATCTTTTCACATGGCATGGTCTCGTCCTCAACTCCCCATTGTCACTAAAATTAAACAGGCCATATAGAATTATACGAAAGTCCAACACCTGCTCGAATTATGTGTGACAAACGAATCCCAGGATCCTCATTACAAGGTGAATGATGGTCTCTTATACTGGAAGGGGCGTTTGGTTATTCCTGATGATATTTCTCTAAAGCAACCGCACATGAATGTCACAACTCTTTGGTTGGGGGCCATGCAGGATATACCAGAACTTTGGCTCGAGTTATAGCCCAATTTCATTGGCAAGGCATCCATCACTTCATCAAGGAGTATGTTCGAAATTGCTTAGTGTGACAACAAACAAAAAGGGCCTCTATAGCCCTTGCAGGATTGCTACAACTATTACCCGTTCCAAACCAGGTTTGGGAAGACGTTGCTATGGACTTTATCACGAGGTTGCCCTTGTCTCACAGTTACACAATTATTCTCGTGGTTGTTGATAGGCTGTCTAAGTATGCTCACTTCTTTGATCTCAAAACTGATTGTTCCTGCAAAAGTGTAGCTGAAACTTTCATAAGGACAATGGTCAAGTTACATGGAATTCCCACGACCATTGTTTCTGACACGGACAAAGTCTTTACTAGTCAATTTTGGCAACAACTTTTTAAACTCAGTGGCATTAAACATGTCGACAACTTATCATCCACAATAGGATGGACAATCTGAAGCTGTCAATAAATGCCTCGGAATGTATCTTCGTTGCTTCACGTTTGACAGCCCAAGGGATTGGTATAAATTACTGTCATGGGCCGAATATTGGTATAACACAGCGTACCACACTAGAATTGGTATGACTCCCTATCAGGTGGTATATGGTAGAGAACCTCCTCAACTGCTCCGATACACTCTAAATAACCACGATGCAGTTGTAGTACAAGAGCAACTTATGCTTCCATATGCTACTCTAGCTAAATTGAAGTGTAATTTACAACAAGCCTAACAAGTCATGAAGAAATATGGGGATGAAAAGAGAATTCATAACGAGTTTGCCATCAGTGATATGGTTCTGGTCAAACTCCAACCCTATAGGCAACACATTGTTGCTTTAAGAAAAAAATTAGAAGCCCAGTTTACATTACTTTGGTCCTTTTCTTGTCGTAGAGAGAATTGGTGCAATTGCTTACAAGTTACTCTTGCCCAATTCCACCAATATTCTCCCAGTGTTTCATGTCTCACAGCTTAAACTCTATCGTGGAAATCACGATCAACCTTATGTTCCATTGTCGTTCACTTTTCATGATCAATCGACAATCATTCAACCACTAGCTATCCTATAAGATTGGGTTATTATCAGATGACCGATACAAGTGCAACAGTTGTTAATTCAGTGGGAAGGTTTTGATGAGTCTCAAGCAACATAGAAAGATAAGGATGCTTTCATACTAGCATATCCACTGTTTAACCTTGGGGACAATGTTGGTTTCAAAGGGGGACGCATTGTAATGAATGAAAATGAGATGGGACCTAGAGTAGTGGCTAACACGCAAATAAAGAATCAAGGACACGTGACACAAGATATTCCAAAAGATAAGCACAAGAAAAGCACACATACAAAGTTTGTTAGCTCAAAATTGCGTGAATATGGGTGATGCAAAAAGAGGGGTATAAGTTTTCTGTTAGAGGACAGATGAGGAGGGTTGGCAGTCTTTTCTCTCTCTTTTTGAAATATGTTTTTGTTGTATTCTCTATTTTTTCGCTCTGACTATGCAGACTCCACTATTCTAGCTATGAGAGAATATTTTTACGTTGCTTATAATAATATCAGTTCCTTGATTGACGTTTAAATAGCCTTTCTGTTCATCTTTTATTGTGTGCATTGCTAGTCCTTGTTCAATCATAACAGTTATCCTATAATATTATCTTATGCATTACTCACATTATTGATTTAACTTGAAAAAACATATAGAGCTTCTACATTAATTTTTTTTTCTATGAAAAACTGATGATTGATGTGTGAGGCTTAAGTCATCTCTGGGAATGGTGTTCGAAAGAAGTGATGATGTCTCCAATTAGAATGGTTTGATAATGAAACCACCAATCAAAATGTCTCGCACTTCCAGTACCTCATCTTGAACACAAATGAAACCAATGGGGAACAATTCCATCATGAGTTTGATGACTGCGAAATCAGCCTTTGCAATCTGAATATTGGGTTGCATTAGTTAATGATGCTAAATCTTGAAATTGCTAAATCATGTGAAATGTTGGCGGTTCAAATCCAAGTCCCAATGGTGAATATAAAAGTTTAGTAGGATGAATGGAGAATATTCATTTCCTTGTAAATGTAATGGAATAAAGGCTCACCAAATTTACTTCTCTATCTTATCGTGTGATGAGCCCCTAACCCTTATCAAGATGTAAGAAGTTTGTACACCTTCCTTTTTTTACTTGGTTTAGTTTTTGTCTTAAATAAAATTACATTTTTGAAGACTAGATGGGACAAAGAAAGATTTGGGGATGAACATTTGGTTGCTCTAATTTTTGGTTATCTTAGTTTTTAGAATGTTACTTTTCTTTGTAATTACTAGAAGACACCTCTCTTTGTCAATTTGAAAGAGCTTCTCCATCAATTTTAGGAAATTGATTAATGTTAATTTGAAGACACTTTTGTGAGCATTTGTGAGCTTTGATCTTGTGAGAGTGTTCTACTCTTAGTCTTATCTTGAATCATATTTCAAGTGGCGGCAACCACCACTTATCTTGGGTTTAGTGAGACTCCCTCCAAAGTGATGTGTCTTCCTTTCTAACCATTCCCCTTCTATTCTCTTTATCTTTTGTTATTTTATTTCATGTTCTTATGTTCTTTGTTCCTTTTAATGCTACCGCTCCCTTATTGTTCACTATTGTTATCTTCCCTTTTTTTTCAATTGAACAATCTCTTCTCTCTTTTAAGATCCTTGAAGTGCACCTTCACATCTATATAATCATTTGGTTATCTTAAGGTTCAGTGAGAATCTTGTTGGAGTTTGCTTAAGAAACTTTAACACAAGTAGCTTTCACTGATTCTAAATATAAGATGGATCTTTATCATTTGGTAATAGAGCTTTGATTATTATCTTAAGGTCCAATGAGAATCTTGTTGGAGTTTGCTTAAGAAACTTTAACACAAGTAGCTTTCACTAATTCTAAATATAACCACTTGGTTATCTTAAAGTCCAATGAGAATCTTGTTGGAATTTGCTTAAGAAACTTTAACACAAGTAGCTTTCACTGATTCTAGATATAAGATGGATCTTTATCTTAAGGTCCAGTGAGAATCTTGTTGGAGTTTGCTTAAGAAACTTTAAAACAAGTAGCTTTCACTGATTCTAAATATAACTATTTGGTTATCTTAAGGTCTAGTAAGAATCTTGTTGGAGGTTGGTTAAGAAACTTTAACACAAGTAGCTTTCACTGATTCTAAATATAAGATGGATCTTTATCATTTGGTATTAGAGCTTTGGTTATTTAAGATGTTTTTCTTTGTTTATGCTTAATCTTGTCTTGTAGCTATCTTTAAAATGTCCAAGTTGTTCTATCTTTGGCTAAGTTGGTGCAATTTCCACACATTAAGTCGCTGACTTACCCTACATATAAGAAAAACTAAAACAATGTTGTCAATTAATTCTTATAAACTCATACAATTTTCTAAATTAAATTGCATCTATTTTAGACATCTAAAAATATGTTCTTCTAGTTCAATTAAAGCTCTTTGAGTTTATAATCCAACAAAAATAAAACAAACTCAATTGGATATTTTGCAGAAAACATTATAAACAAAATTGTCAGGAAAGGTTAGAGCTATCATAATGCAAATTTTCGTCAATGTTTTTCAAGTTCTGTGTTGTTTTTTTAGCTCTTGTTTTGAGCATCTTAAAGTTCCTAAATCATGTTGGATAACACGTTTTTATGTGTTTAGTCATAGGATTGTCTTATCTAAAGAAAATTTGCATGATAGCTACATGCTTGAGTCCATATTTGTATCATTGTCTATGTTATGATGTGCTTTCCTATATGTTTGGGTCATATGTCATATATTTCCTTTTGAAGTTTCTTTCCTTATTTCCAATACTTAAATGTTTCATAAAATGTTTAGCTTAAGATGTATGTTCCTTGATTGGTTGAACCTGAACATAGGGCCTAGGTGTTCATTTTCATCTAGCAAACATTCCACAATCTTTCATCAATTCTAGAATCTGTGTGAATTGTTTTACTGCACTAAAATTTGTTTTGGTAGAGAACCTTTGATGCTTTTTTATAAAAAAATGATGCTAAAAATTGTTAGCACAAATGATTTGATGATTGAAGATTTGATGAATATATATCAAGACATTGCATTATGACATTATGAAGCTATGATAAATTGATGAAGATGTGAAGAATGGAGATATACGCGTTGATCAAGCTTAAAGTGTGTGTTAAATTTGTGTTTCACATGAAGATCACAAAGCTTCAAGATTGGTGCTCTTAGTGTACACATTTTGGCATTGTATAAATGTCTAGGGTTTAGTTGTTGTCTTTTAACCTATTAATTTTTAAAAGGTTAAATGGTTTATTGCTATGATTCTATAAGTTACATATTCAATCAGCTAAATTAACTTTCGATAAGCTAATTTCACTTAAGTTAAGTGAAATCAACATATTGAATGGGAAAATCAACTTGTTGAATATGCTAACAGATAGGCTACAAGTTTAGTTTTTTAGAGAGAAAAGTTAAAACACTTGTTATTTTTGAACGTGAAATAATTCTAAACTCTTGAAAATTTCTCTCTCTCTCTGGATCACACAGAAGTACAACTGTTCGTGAAGAATCTTTGATCTTCTTGGAGCATTTTCGCTTGGTTTAGGAACTTGGTGAAAGAGGTTTGTTTGGATAGGGAGAGCCTTCATTCCGGTTTGATCTTTCTCAGGTTTTTGGGTGTTGCTTAGTGGTTTTGCAGGTTTGCAAGTGAGATTTTGTTGTGCTATGTTAAGACTATTTGTGGAATTCAAGAGTCGTGGTGTTTGTTTTTGCATATTTTGAAAGTGTAATCTTGTGAATTTTGTAAACCTTTTGAAATAATGCAACTCAGGCTCAGGTTGTCTTGACAAAATGGATGTAGTTTAATTATGAATGAACCAGTATAAAAATTTGTGTGCTTGTGTTTGTATCTCTATCTTCTTTTTTTTGGTTTTTAATATAAAGTTTCAAGAAATATGGATTTAATAGTCTTTTAATAGTTCTTGAGTGATTTGACATAATGTGAGATTGTGTTTCTATTTATACTACTGATTGGAATCAATCTTGATAAGTTTCAAATATTGTTTTTGAGTTAATCATCAAATTCGTATTTTTGCAGAATTTCCCAGTATTTCAATCTACTACTTTTATATTTTAATCTGTTGAAATATACTGATTTGTCTGGTTGACTATTTATTTAATGAAATGAGTCTGTTAACTTTGTTTTCAATCGATTGAAAATGCATGGTTCAACAGTAATTGCATACTGACTTCTTGGTTATTTTGATTTAATCTAATGTATTTTTACATTTTTAAAAGGAACTAAATTTTTCAAACAGGCCAATTCAACCCCCCTTCTTGGCTAATTACTTTTTTCATTACTTACAATTAGTATTTAGAGCAAGGTTCTTGAAAGATATTAAAGTTTGATCCTAAAACTATTTTGAAATGGCTAAAAATAAATTTTCTTTTATAGAAAGTGCTTCTATAAATAGGCCACCTATGTTTAATTATGTTAACTATCAGTTTTGGAAAATTTGTATGAAAATTTTCATTGAAACAATTGACCAAGGAATTTGGAGTGTAATTATAAATTGACCATTCATTCCTAAATATGTTGTTGATAACAAGCAAGTTGACAAGTCTTGGAATCTTTGGATAGAGGAAGAAAGGAAGCTTGCTCAATATGACTGTACAACAAAGAACATCCTAACCTATTCATTGAACATGGATGGGTTCTATGGAGTTTCTCAATGCAAAAATGCAAAGGATATGTGGGATGTACTTGAAGTCACATATGAGGGAACTAATGATGTGAAAAGAGCTATGAAACATGCATTGGTACAAGAGTATGAGTTGTTCAAGATGCAACAAGGTGAATCCATAGTTGAAGTCCAGAAAAGTTTCACACACATTGCCAACCATCTCATAAGCTTGGGAAAGGAATTTAACAAAGAAGAGCTAAACATCAAGGTCTTGAAGTGTCTTGATAGAAGTTGGCAGCCTAAGGTCACAATTATCTCACAATCAAGGGATTTGTCAGCAATGACCACTACTGCCTTGTTTGGAAAGCTTAGAGAGCATAAGATTGAGATGAGATGAATAAACTGAATGAAAAGAGAGTAGTGAGAAAAAGGTGAAGAACATAACCTTAAAGTCTAGCATCAAGAAAGATGAAGAAAATGATGAAGACGTGGCTGAAACAAGTGAGAATGAAAATCTGAATCTACTTGTCAAGAAGTTTGGAAATTATCTTAAGAGAAGAGGTAACAAAGGTAACCAAGGGAGGTACAACTCTAAATGCAATGATTCAAGAACCACTCTTATATTCACTTGTTATAATTGTTTTTGGAAATGCTCGAGTTTGTTACAATTTGTTTAATGAAAATAAAGTCAAAAAGTTTGCTAATTTCTTTTCTAAGAGTAAATCAAGTGATATATCTTTGACTGGTTGCAATTATTGTATGAGAAAAGCGAATGTTTATAAAATTTACAAAGCTAGAAAATATGATGTACCTAAGGGATATTTGAAACGGATCCTAAAAGGACCAAGAAAGGATTAACCATGTTGGACCTAACCTATCAAAGGTACCATGTAATGTAAATTTGTTTTGCAGGTCATAAAGAGTGATACAAAAAATTTGTGGTACCTAGATAATGGGTGTTCAAGGCATATGACAGGTGATAAAAAAAATCTACAAAGTTGGTTACTTCAATTACAAATCATAAGATTTGAAGAATATATCAAAGATATAGAATCTTCGAAGATTAAAAGATATATATCAAGGATTATCTATTACAATTATTCAAGCACAAAATCAAATCCAAATTTTAGCCTTAGTCCAATTATGAAAGTTTATAAATTGAAAGCCTGACATAGGCCAAAAACACACACTTTGGAGAGAAAGAAACTTGATATCTCTACACTTGAAGGTAGAAGGACATTTTTAAGGATGAAGGCATTCAATTTTAACATTACTCTTGTGTTTAGTATGTCTAGGAGTAGCCAATTCCCTCACAAGGGTTGGGTATAATGTATTCTTAATTCTCTATTAATTCTTCATTCAATATAATCCTTTTCCACAATCCCTTATGTTTTATTATTGTTTTAACTGCATAGTCTATGAATTTTTTACATGCGAGAGTCCATACTGATCCAAAAGATAGTTTGGAAACCTAGATTATGATCTTTAATTGCATGTTTTAGATATGGTGCATATGTGAGAGTATCGGTTGATCTCAAAGATAGTTTGGGAAACCTGAGTTGGATAAAACAACTATTGATTTCACATGCTAGACATAGATGTGGTTAGTAGTAATTCTTAACCATCAGCATATTGGCCATTAATGCAAATGTAATAGTACAAATTGCTAAACATAGAGTTTTTATTATTTTAGTTTAGGCTTGTTTGTGACGAAATCGAGGCATATTACAAACGATGTAAGTGTGAGAGACACAAATAGGAATATATTATTTTATGTCTTTACTTTGAATGGAATCGTGAAACCTAATCTTGGCGAAGTTTTTATCTTATATTTTTTTTTTCAATCAAGCTATTTGTTTCCATATTGTCAATTTCTATTTATATTTTACACCTTAATTATAAATTTATTTTTTCTTTAAACCACAAATGTTTGGTATTCTCACCCTTTATCAGTAACAAATCAATTAATTTAAAACACATTAGTCTCTCTAGGAGACAATATTTGGACTTGTTCACTGTATTACTTGTACGATTTGGTACATTTGCCAAACACATAACAAAGTAGGATAATGTGTGTGAAGCATGCCAAAAAGGAAAAGAAGCTAAGGTTTATTTCAAACCTAAAAATTGTGTTTCAACTAAAAGACCTTTGGAATTGCTTCACATGGACCTATTTGAACCTTCACGAACCATGAGTCTTGGTGGGAATTTTTATTCATTGGTCATAGTAGATGATTTCTCTAGGTTTATGTGGACATTGTTTTTAGCATCTAAAAATGATACTTGTCATGCTTTCAAAATTCTTGCTAAGGTCTTAGAAAATGAAAAGAGTTCAAAAATTGTGTCTATTCAAAGTGATCATGGAGGAGAATTTCAAAATGAAAGGTTTGAAATTTTTGTGAAAAAAATGGTATAAAACACAATTTTTCTGCTCCTAGAACTCCACAATAAAATGGCGTGGTTGAAAGAAAGGATAGGTCACTTGAAGAACTTGTTAGGACCATGTTGAATGAAACTCTATTGCAAAAGTATTTTTGAGCTGATGTAGTCAACAAAACTAGCTATGTTTTAAATCGTGTGTTGATTAGGCCCATTATAAAGAAAACCCCTTATGAGCTTTTCAAAGGTAGAAAACATGTTTTAACTCACTTAGTGTTTGGTTGTAAATGTTTCATTCTGAATAATAGTAAGGAAAATCTTGGCAAGTTTGATGCTAAAGCGGATGAAGGTATATTTCTTGGTTATGATACAAACAATCAGGCATATAGAGTATATAACAAAAGGTTAATGATGTTGAAAAGTCTATGCATGTGGTATTTGATGAAACTAACCCTAAACTACAAGATCAAGTGTTAAAGAATGCACATGATGAAAATATACTATTTAGGAAGCAATTTGGAGTAGTAAATGAATCAGCTAAAAAGGAAATTCAGTGTTATGAAAAAACAGATCACAATAACCTACCTAAGGAATGGATTTCTCCTAAAGGGCTATTAAAGGACAATATTATAGATGAAATTAATCCAAGAGTATCTACTAGACACAAACTTACTTATTGTGAACATGTAACATTTGTTTCACAAATTGAACCTAAGAATGTGAATGATGCTTTAATTGATAGTAATTGGATTATTGTGATGCAAGATGAACTTAACTAATTCAGTAGAAATGATGTATGGTTTCTAGTCCCTAAAAGTGATAACATGAATGTAATTGGTACTAATTGGGTGTTTAGAAATAAAATGGATGAAAATGACAATATAGTTAGAAATAAACCTAGGCTAGTTGGTAAAGGTATAATCAAGAGGAAGGCATTGATTTTGGTGAAACATATGCACCTATGGCTAGGCTAGAAGTTGTGAGATTACTGTGAGCATATGCTTGCATGTGTAATTTTAAATTGTACTAAATGGATGTAAAAAGTGCATTCTTGAATGGTTTCTTAAATGAAAAAAGTGTATGTATCATAACTTGGCTTTGATGATCACCTTTATCCTAATTATGTTTTTAAATTGAAAAAGGCCTTGTATGGTTTCTTAAATCAAAAGTGCACTCTTGAATGATTTCTTAAATGAAAAAGTATATATATGTATCACAACCTGGCTTTGATGATCACCTTTATCCTAATTATGTTTTTAAATTGAAAAAGGCCTTGTATGGTTTAAAACAAGTACCACGATAGTGGTATGATAGGCTAAACATATCCTAAAGGTGTTGTTGATAAAACACTCATCATTTGAAAACATGAAAGTGATGTAATACCTTTTCAAGTATATGTTGATGACATTATCTTTGGTTCAAATAATAACTCTATATGCGGAGAGTTTGTTGCAGTTATGCAGGTGAATTTGAAATTTTTATGATGGGTGAGATAACCTATTTTCTAGGATTGCAAGTCAAACAACTCGAACAAGGGACATTTTTAAGCCAGTCAAAATACTATTTTGATCTAATGAAAAAGTTTGAAATGGAGAATTGCAAAGAAGTTGTCGCTCCAATTGCTACAAATTATCTTATAGATTCATATAAGGCTGGACAACAAGTTGATTCAACCAAATATAGAGGATTGATTGGTTCTTTGCTCTATATCTAACAATAAGTAGGCCATATATTCAATTTAGTGTATGCTTGTGTCAAAATTTCAATCCAATCCAAATGAGGCACATTATGAAACAGCAAAGAGGATTCTCAAGTATCTGAAAAGGAAAATCAATGTTGGATTATGGTATCCAGGTAATTCTAAGATATCTCTTAGTGGATTTTCATATTCTGATTATGCAGGGTGCAAATTGGATAAGAAAAGCACAAGTGGGACATGTCACCTACTTGGCTCAAGTTTGATATCATGGAATAGCAAGAATCAAGCTTACATGTCACTCTCCACAACTAAGGCAGAGGATATAGCAGTTGGTCATGGTTGTGCTCAAATCATATGGCTAAAACATCAATTCTGAAGTTGGTAAAGGTACCCTTGTATTGTGATAATGCTAGGGCAATTCATCTGACTAAGAATCCGATACAACACTCTAAAACCAAACATATTGAGATAAGACATCACTTTATTAGAGATCATGTACAAAAAGGTGATTGTAAAATTGAGTTTGTTAAAATAGAAAATAAATTAGCTAATTGGTTCACAAAATCATTAGCTCATGATCGGTTTAACTAGTTAAGAACTGAACTAGGCATATTGGATATGAAAAATGTGATCTGATGTGTTTTTAATATGTTATTCTTATAAATCTATGTGTTGATTTCATTTAAATAAGCTAATGTGTGAATAAAATGTGAACTATCGCAATTAGCCTATTGATTTTACAATTCTATGTTAACCATTGTATGAAAAAAATAATTTGACATACTTTTTTTTAATCTGTTGACTTTTAAATTCTATTTATTGATTTCATTTAAACAAAATTTGGGTACAAGAAGTACAATCTTACATATTTTTAAGCTATTGATCTTATAATTCTATGTGTTGATTTCACTTAACAAGATTATATGTATAGAAAACTATTATCTGATGATTTTTTGGTGTGTTGATTTTTCAAATATAGGTGCTCATTTCACTTAAATAACAAATACTTGAATAAAATAGATCCAAAAGTTGACATGGTCAAAGAAATGGTCACGTGATCAGGTATAGTCTGTTGTAACATATATTGCATCAACTAGTTGCTCCTTTTCTGAATGCATTGACCATAAAGCATATGTGTTGCGTGATTCAAATGCGCATGCACCTTACATGTTTTAAACTAATTGATCCACCCATGAGAACTCATTGGAAAAACAATACTTTAATAAACACAAATATTCTTACAAAAATAAAAAATTAAAATATAATTTATGGTCATATGCATTAAAAATTCAAACTAACGCTTAAGCCTTGGAATGATTGAAAGGTACCAAACAACTTTCACACGGGACTCATCTTTTGTCATTTCTTGAGTATTATTTCCATTTTCTGTTTTTATCGTGATAACCAACATTTTGGGTAATTTTTCAATCATTGAAATTATTTCTCGTATAATATGCATTAATTAGAACAAAATATATAGGATATATGGATGACTTAGTGGTAAAGTTAGTAGGGAAGGTATCAAAAGGTTGTGGGTTCAAATTCTCTCACTTACAATTTGGAGATATAAGGTTGGTTTTGGTTGGTTTGGAAGGAGGGTGAGAGAGCTTGTGCATTCAACTCCTTCAACTAACAACTAATGATGTCGATAAAAAAAAATAGGACAAAAAATTTTCTTAACCTCGTGATTACAATTAGGTTTAGTCACTTTATTAACTAATTTATATATCATTTTATAAACTAAAAATTAATTGTATCTAGAATATTTTTATTATCAATAAAAAATTATATGTAGTTTGTGAACTAGAATCTAAATTAATCTATAACATTAACTACCAAAAGTTTAGCTACTTATTATTATTAATTCTAAATTTAGTTTCTAATTTAAAAGTAGAGACTAATTTAGATACAAATGAGTTTGTAACTGGTGTTAACAATCAATTTATAGTTTAACACACAAACAATTTTGAACCTGCACGTCTTTAACCAGTTTCGTCGCCGTCCACATTGGAAAGCACCAACTCATCGGACCTTGACGCCATCACCAACAGGACAACACCATCAACCACCTGCATATCTGCACATGAACCAAACAACAACACTACAAGCCATACACGCACTTGCAACCCATGGTGGAGGAAGAAATCCTAATGAGGAAGAAGAGACCTGATTTTGAGAGCAGGTGGGTGCTACCACATATCAACTTCTCATTGGTCAGTCAAAAGATCAACTAAAGTCTGGTCAAATGGTCAAAGAATTGTAGTTAGAGTGCAAATATTGATATATTTGGATTTATCTGCAAATTTGGACTACAAGAGTACAAAGGAACTGATTTGAAAAATTAATGCAAATATTATTTGTTGATAAATTATTAGACATCTTTATGTAATTAATTATATAAAAAATTATCAACCAACTATATTTGTCAAATAGATTTAAAATTGATTATATTTCTCCAAATATTTTTAGATATTCATAACAACTGATATTTATGATTATTTTAAAGATATTTGAGAGATTTTAGCAACAGAAAAACGCAATCTAAGTTCTACATAAAGAGACCAAGGGGAAGTAGAAAACAAGCTCAAAACTTCAGAGTTTAGGAACCTTCTAGGAGGGACTCATTTTGTTGTCTCTCGACCCTCTCTTCTTCTATTTTTATGTTACTTTTGCATTCCATGGAGGGCTAAGCTTCAAGGGTTAATTCCACTGTAATTTCTTAATTGGATTTTGACGTTAGATGAATAAAGTTTGTTTGTTCTTTTGATTTTTGATGTGATTTATTTTCATCTATGTCTTTTGGTTCTTAATCCAGTAAAAGTAATGATTTTTACATTGTAGCAAGTTAACACAGTGTTAAATCTACATAACATAACAATCGTATGAGTCCAAGGGTTTTTAATTTTAATTAAGAAGTTACTTTCGTTAAATTTAGAAACTTTCATATGATGGAAAGAGTTTTTGCTAATAATTGGGAAGATACTTTGATTAAAGGTGATAACTTTGATTAGAATTAATTGAGAATTTACTTTGGTTGATTAGTTTTTTACTAGATATAAGAGGTAAAAAAAAGACATGATTAAGCATATTAGTATTTAATTGAGAAGGTACTTTGATTAAATTTACTATAATTAATCTATAAAGTTTTTGCTTTTGATTGAGAAGTTACTTTGGTTTAAAGTGAGGATGTTAACAAATTAATTGAGAAGTTACATTGATTAATTTGAAATCTTAGACAAGAAATCAATAACAATAATTTTTAGGAAACCAATAATGAATCCTATTTTAAAAAATCAGGGAAATCAACTTGCTTTCTTTATTATTATTTTTATCTCTTTTTATTTTGTCAATTTTATTTCTTTCTTTCATTTACTAATTTGTTTATCTTAATCCTCTTATATTTTTATTATTTTATTTGACTAACCTCTTGTATAATTTTATAAGTACTAATGTGTTAGAAATCAATTTTATGTTTGTTGGAAAATGATTTTGGATTATTTTATTCTTTTTATTTTGTTGACTATTTTCTAAATAAAAATAAAGTTGTTATAGACAAATAATATTAATTTGATTGTGTCAATGCGAACATTATCAAGACTCAACACGTCGAGGGTCTATGACTCCTTCAGATAGACAACTCTCCTGCTCTATTCCATAACAAAATCTCCCTGGCCCTCTCTTTCCTCTTAACTAATTAATATTCTTTACGTAGGTTTTGTTTCTTTTAGAATAAACTTTCCAGAGGCCTTACACTAACACCCCCAGTATCTTTTTCTTGTTGTATCGGCCCATCCTCAAATGTTCTATCACAATTCTAACCTAAACTCACCTAATGGATTTGTGTTGGGTGACTCAAGTCTCAATAAAATAATTAAGTTTTCAAAAAAGGTGTAAATTTTAAAAACTAAAAACGAAGTGCTCCATTTCAATATGCCATTACGGTTTCACTCAATGTAGTAGTTTGTTCTAGAATCCATAACAGGAAAGGTCTTGCAAGTGACTTTTAATATTATCCTAGTTCATAAATCAATCATTTTAGGTTATTAGTTTGGATGAATTAGCTACTAAAGTAATCCTCTTCAAAAACTAATCTCATGTTTTAAAAAAAAATATGAAAGTACTTCAACCTAGTATTTGGTTTTTCCTAATTATATTTTTACAGAGTATAAAACCTTATTGCAAAAGTGTACACTTATTTTTATGAAGTTCAAAAAGAAAAGTTCAGACTTACTACTAATCAATGATCATTGAATATATATATATATATATATATATATATATATATATATATATATATATATATATATATATCCCAGACACGGACACAGATATGGACACGATACGGACACAGACACGGGAAAACGTCTAAATTGAAAAAATGACGAACACAGACACGGCTATATATATAACAATTATAATTCATAGTTTAAAAAATTGAAAATTAATATTTATATAAAAAACAATCTACCAATTATACTTTATAATCTAATAGAAATCAAGTTAAACAGTTATAAAAGAAACAAAGTCTAACATAAGAAAAACAAACAAACAAATATATGTAAATCATGTTTTGTTCATCTTGATTGAAAAATACTTCTGATTCATCAAGAGATAGACTAGCAATCTGAAGAATTTCGCTGTCTTCCAATAAAAAGTTATCTCCTCTAATATTTCTTGAAGAATTCCGTTGTCTTTAATTTATTTATATTTATTTAAAATACGGGACATCAGTTAAAAGTATTAATTATATAATCATATTAAAATTAATTATAATATATTATATTATATACTAATAAAACAAATTAAAATTTCTTTAAATAAAATATTATATTAATCAGAATATGATTATTAAATTATATGATTAATTTAATATTATATTAATCATATATTATATATTAATTAAAACAAATTTATTATATAAAATAACTAAATTATTAAATTAATCTAATTATGTTTTCTTTTCATTTTTTTTTTCTTTCACTTAACTTTTCCTTTCCTATCTTCTATCTTCTCTTTCCCGTGAATTTATTTTGCCTGCAACGTAAACGGTGCAATTCTGCAACGGCATCCACGGTGGCAACTCTGCAACAGTGGCTACGTTTCACCCGTTCCACCTTTTTGCAGCACCGCAAACGTGTGTTTTCCACATCCAGAAAGGAAGCCGTGTCCGGCCAAAGAAAAACGTCCGACATCGTGTCGTGTGCGCTTCCGGCAAGTGTCCATATCAGGTGTGCCTCCGAAGCGGGGAAGCGTGGCTCCGACGCCGTGTCGGAGCTTCCTAATACATGTACACGCTTACAAAGGTTGGATTATAATTTAGTACCACTTAATTATCACTATATATAGATCCTAGAGTTTCAATAATTAACAACAAGCATAAATCAACCTGAGCTTACACAAGGAAAAACAGAAGATGGGAGTACAAGGCACTTACTGATCAGTAGCTCCAAGAATCAGAAGAAGAATCAAATAATAACTAAACCTCTGAAAATAAAAATGGAGTGTGAAGGTTGTGCACAAGAGGTTAAGCAATTTCTTTCTATTATCAGAGGTACTTTTTCTTCCCTAAACCTGCAATGAGGATACATACACTATTAGATGCATTGTGGTTTTATTAGAGTCATGCTAACAACAAACAATAGGAATTTACTTATGTGCAGAATGACACGTCTGACACATGGACTTTGCTCTTGGCCAAGGTGTCTCCATATACAAGTCACTCTTTGCGTCTCTTACGTGCCCATTCTCGACCTTCTCAACTCCAAAAAGTTATTTTCAATTACTGCAGCCCAAAATACCCAAATTGGGTTTCCTGGTCACAGAATTGGTGTACCCTTCACTGAAAATTAGTCCCTTATGTTGAGTTATTACCATAGCTTGGAAATTTGTCTCTTTTTTTTTTTCTCTATACTCTTATACTGCAAAAAACTAGAGTGTATTTTTAACGCTTTTCAATTATAATAAAATATAAAAATGGTTCCACCAATGGAAAAAGAAAACAAAATAGTAATTTACCAATAGATGCAGCATTGAAGGACATTTTACAATGCAAACCCCGAATCCAATCCAATCATATTATTTTAGATTTAATTACTCGGATCATATTCATTTTGGTTCGAAAATTTTAAAATGGTACCCACTTTGAACTTTGTCTCAATTTAGTACCCAATTTTGATTATTGCATCAATGTAGTATCCTCTTCACACACGGCGTTAACTACCTTGCCACTCCTGAATTTTTTAATTTTTTTAATAGTTGGTTGTTAATTAGTTGTTTGATGGAGGAATTTGCCTGACCTTAATATCTACCACCGGGAAGTTTATTGATGGAATTTCTTACTTGCAAAAGCAACAAGTGTGGATGTTTGAACAACTCAACCTGATACAATAGCTAATGTAAGAACATCTATCTATTTTCTTTTCTTCTCTTAAAAGTGTTTCAGAGACATTCATACAAAAGGACCCATAAACTAGAAGGAAAGTTAAACGAATCAGGTCTTCCCTAATCTCAGTCTTTCAATAAAATGTTTCAACACTGACAAGCTCTACCTATTGGTTCCTTAAACAGTGTATGAACAACCGATCAAAATCTTTCATTTACAAAAACAACAAACTAAAGACGCGAGGTATGTGAAAATAATTCAGATGAGTGGAAAGGTACCAAATGCGAGAAAAAGTGTGTTGACCAATTATGGAAACACAAAAATAAGATGGAAACATAACATAAATTATGGAAATCGAAAGAGTTAGGCAGAGAACTAAATTAGGACATGATAAAGAGAGAAACTAAAATTAAATAAAAAATCGAGGGTAGCGACACATAACTGGAATGAGATCTTCAAAATGAAGCAGAGACAAAATCAGAGAGATGAAACCGAAAGAGAAATATCGTCAAAAATGGAAAAAGAGGGAAATCGGTGAAAATCACGCGAAGAAGAACGAAAGCTTCTTCGTCTTTCTCGTAGGTATACAATGAGAAAGAGAAAAAAGTTGAATAGTCAAACTGAAAACTTTAAATGTTACGAAAAGGAAGAAATGAAAAAAAAAAGTAAAATGGAACTTAAATTTTATTGGGGTTCATTTCGAAACCCGGAAACTTAAGGGAGGTTTCCTAAACCTCCGATATTCTCTTTTTTAGTAGAGATTATTACAACCTCCAATAATAAAACCTCATTAGAACAGTATATTTTTTGTGTAGTGCGATACGGAATAACTACTTTAAAAAACATTTTTTTTAATGTTATGAAATACTTACAAAACTTAAAGCTGTGAGTAATGTTTAACTTTATGTCATGTAGGCATGACAACGGAATGGGGTAGACACAGGTTTGGTTATCTCATACTTATTTCTATAAAAAAAATTTATCCCCATTCCGATACCTAAACTTCACGGGTATTAAACTTTTGACTCATTTTCATCTTCACCGGGTAATGGGTATAATCTCGTACCCATATCCATTTTCTTACTACTTCAATATTAATTTTAATTAATTTTTATAAAATAATAAAAAAAATTATAATAAAGGAAACATAATATTATCAAATATTAGAATGATGGTTGTTTCTTCAATATCAAATATTTTAAAATAAATTATAATTGTTTACATTTTAGATTATAATACCAAATAAAATTTCATGAGAACTAAAATAATTATTAAATTTGCAAATATTATGAACATAATTGATAAAATTTAAAAATATTTAAAAAAAACAAATATTCAAATTAAAATATATTTTAAATGTTTGTTTACTTCAATCTTTTAAATTTTAATAAATCTCTTTTTTGTACACTAATAAAAGTTATAATACATCATTTGATCAAAATGATACGAA
>Ga0214544_1006077_pt1 | contig 22685 bp, 18 predicted proteins | sample CNSS3metaG_FD_160074 | JGI IMG/M metagenome (GOLD analysis project Ga0214544, IMG submission 160074) | Root nodule microbial communities from cowpea collected in UCLA plant growth center, Los Angeles, California, USA - CNSS3 | ecosystem: Host-associated > Plants > Roots > Nodule | place: USA...
GGCTTCAATTGGACTTGGACTTTATCTGTCGGTTGCTAAAATATTTTATCTTTATTTAATTAATTGGCAACTTAATTTCTGTCCAATTTCCAATTTTGCCCCTCTTATTTGATCATTTTTACAATATGGACCAGAAGTTGACCAAAGTTTGACCAGTTGACCAGATTTGACCAATTTGACTGTGCAATCAGAGGCTGACATGTGGCACAGAGAGTCTCTCCAGAATTAGGGTTTACTCCTCCTTCCTCCCTTGACTGCTGCGTTAGGGTTTCATGGAGGCTTGTGGCTGCCATCATGGTTTGAATGCGTTACAGTGGTGGCGGCTCCGGCGAAGGCACGATGATGGTTCGTGAATCTCTTCCGTTGCGGCTGCGTGTGCTGGTCCGTGAGTGAACTGATGCAGGTTTCCGATCTGGTTCGTTCGCGCTCGCGGTGGAGTCTTCTACAATGGCTGCTGGTGCGCAAGGATAATGGTGGATTCAAGCTTCCGGTGCAGATTCACGACGTGCGCTGGTTCGCGCTTCCATGGTGGCACGCGATGATTGCACGCTGCGAAGGTGGAATTGCGATGGAGGCCGATGAGATTGGCGGCGGCAGCTGCCCTGGTGATGGAAGGAGAGGAGAAAATTAGGGTTAGGGTTTCATTTTGGGAGATGGTAACGTGGCAAGATTTGATTGGTCAATTTGGTGAGTGGAGGATTATGACATTGTCAGCTTATGGTTGGCCTGATTTGAAAGGTGGGGATTGCCACATGGCGTGATCTGGTTTAGTGGAGTTTAAGTGGTAGGAGGGGTGCAACTTAGTGAAAACTAGGGGTGCTGAACATGTTTTTGGTGGTCTACTTTAGAAGGAGTGTGCAAATAAAATCTGGGGGTGCATTTAGCTCCTGATTTATTAGAATATCCAATAATATTTTATGCAACTAAAATCAATTTTTACAAAATTTGAACTCATCACACATTCATATTATTAAAACAATAATAATTAAATAACACATAATTGGCACACATAGGACTTGAACCCAAGTCCTCTCACACAATCAAGTACTCTCAACCATTTGAGGTAGTACTTTTCCACATCACATCAACCACTATTAAATATCATAAAGGCTTCCACGACCCACATTTATTAATTAATTATTTATTTAATGAATTAAATTTCACGGGTCTTACATGCAACATCAGATTACACAAAAACGCATTAAAGCACAACAACGAATGAATTACTTTATTTTCTTGAGTTTTCAAAGTGATTTAAAGTGAATGAGATGAAAGGAAGAGAATGTCACAATTGTTTTTATACTAGTTCACTCAATCATAGAGCTTCTAGTTTACTAGGACAACCTGAGCCTAGTTTCTACTATATTCAAAAGTTTTACAAATCACACACCAAGATTACACTTTTGAATAAAGAAACTCACAAGATTTTTCACTCACACAAAAATCTAGACTAATACTATGCAAGAATCACACTCATAGACCTGAAATCACACTAGGCAAACAGCTAGAGGCACAAGAACTACAAAACCAGATGGTGGCTCTCCCTAGCCAACCATACACGAGTTCTTCAGGCTAATCCCAAGCCAAAATGTCTCCAAGATCAACCAAGATCTTCAATCTTCACCTTGTAGCTGTGTATTGGAGAGAGAGGGAGTTTTTCGGTGATGAATGGCAAGTTTTCATGCTTAAAAACTCAAAATTGTGCCTTTGCTCTCGAAAACACAATTTATATAGTCTATTTTAAGTGAAATTAGTCGATTGAATTTTCCGTACAATCTATTAATTTCACTTGACTTAAGTGAAATCAGTCGATTGAAAAATAATTCAACTGATTAAATACACTCAAACCAAAAACTATATACAACAAGCCTTTTAACCTGTTAAAAAACCCATTTTAAAAGATTAATGTGGACAAACTAAGACTAACAATTCATCTAACCTATGTCATATAGCCTACCAACATGATATAACATCTAATCATTACATTTAACACATTATTTCCATATTTAATACACTAGATACATAATTTTCAAGCGGATCTTCATCAATCTTCATCAATCACATGAGATCTTAATGCACTTTGCTTTATCAAATCTTTGCTCCAAGCTTGCTTGTATATCAAAAACTTATTTCAAAACACATCAAGTTTTAGTTTTTGGACATTTTATATTATTTCGGTATTTTTTTTAATTATTTGAAAATGGTTGTAATCGAATAAACACAAAAAAGATGAGGAATTTTTTTGTGATTTTTAGAACAATATTTGTGAATGGTAGAAATAATGTTCCTAATACAAAAGGCCAAATTTAGGAGCGAAGAAAAAATGCGTACAATGTTAAAGCAAAAATATAATAAGAAATTGGGAATACATAAATCAAAAGAAAAAACTTGCAGGGGGCATCCAAAATGTTGTTTATCCTTCCCTCAATGTATGCTCATATTAATTTTTTGTTTTATCCCCACTAAAGGTGTAGATTTTTTTTCCTTTTCACTCGACGGACTACGTGCTTATATACACACACATTGTGATACAACAAATGTAATTCTAGCCTTAATTACAAATGAATAATATAACGAAGGAATTGATCTTAATAACAACACATTATAAAAATCAAACCATATCATAATATCCAAGATTTTTATTTTAATTATTATCAGGAATATTGCTTCTAATTATTAGAATCATATATTTCTCTAAATGAAAAATCTTGATGTAGCACATCATAGAAATCAAATTATAGCATAATATCAAGATATTAATTCTAATTATTATCAGGAATATTGCTTCTAATTATTAAAATCATATTTTTCTCTAAAACCATATATTTCAAAATATTTTCTGATAGCCACGTGACATAAAGAATATGGTAAGGAGAGTAAATAGCAAAAAGTGGAGGTGAAGATTATATAAAATTATGGGCTTATGAAAAGGGTGAGATAATTAAAACAAATTGAACTCTTCCTTCTTCTTCTTTTTTTTTCTTTTTTCTTGTCTTTTTTTCCTATTTTTTTATTTTTTTATTTACGTTTTTTGTGCTAAAATTAAAGTTTAAAATCTTTAAAGAAAATTTATTTCACCTTTTTTTTTTGTTATTTGTTTCATTATTCTTTAACGATAGTACCAGAGTTGTAAAATGAATATTTATTATTTACCCATGTTTTACTAAGTATTTTAGTAGCATTCTAGACAGGGTGTTACAAAAAACATTACTAATATTCCTTAATGATTAAGTGAGACCTAGTTAAACTTGAGATCAAAATAAGCAATATAAATAGCTTAACTCTCCCAACACCAATATATAACTGGTAAGTTAGCCATCTGCATGAGATAAGCATTGACAAGATCCCCTCTAAGAGAGGAAGAAGACACGCCTACAAATATTCATACAAACATATCACAATTGAAGTCATCATGTCAAAAGGAAGGAAGAGAGCCAATGTTGAGATGAGTGTTGGCAAGGTTCCCTCCAAGAAGGAATAACATTGTAGTTGAAATTTTGCATTGAGAAAAAATTTGGTACACTAAAGAAGATGAGTTTAATTTAATTTTACAAAATTAGTTTGTAAGGTGAATTTTGCATTTATATATTATAATTTAGTCATATTTTTAATTGATGTGTATTTCTAACACTAATTTTGAAACTAATAAATAAATAGTATTATATAATTATAATTTTTATCATTCTATATCAAATTTCAATACTATTAAAAATGAATATTAGTACAAGATTGATAGTTTTAGAATATATAGACATTATAAAAAAAATGAAGTTGATGTTTATGTGATCTAGTAGTAGGTAAATTTCCCTCCATCCTAACAAATGTTGTCCCATAACTCATCATAAACAAGGGGGTTTTCTTTCTACACCTTTAATATTTCTTCTGCACCTTCAAAGATTTGTGACGTTCCGTTTATGCCCTTTGAAAAAATAAATTAAAATTAAAAATTGAATAAGGTAAGAGTAATAATTAAGTAATGATGAAGTTTAAGAATTTGGTCACTGCCCTGAACAAACTTATTAAATGATGGTAAATGTTATATTATGACTAGGGATAGCAATTAGGGCCTGGCCCGTAGGCCCGCAGAAAAAACGCGGGGCGGGTCAGGATAGTGAGCCCGCAGGCCCGCGCGGGCTCGGCCCGCATATTAGAAAAAAAAAAACTTGCACTTGTGTATATTAATTACTTCTTTTATGGACTCTTGCATTAACATTTCAAATTCTTGTATAACTGGAAAAGACAAGTATTATGTAATTTTTAATGTGCTAAAATTTCAAGAATACATTGTGTATGTCATAGTATGAATATGATGAAAATGTTGAATTATCAATTTATCATCTAATTCCCCAAAGTCTTTACTTAATTTTGTGAACTTCTTAAAGTTTCCCAATTTTTAAACATTAAAAATTTTATCATAAAAAAATTAAAAAATTAAAAAATTAAAAAAAAATGGGCCGGCCCACGGACCCGCGGGCCAACGTATATACGGGACGAGCCAGAGTATGCAGTCCGCATAAAATGTGCGGGGCGGGACGGGCCTAAACGGAGCGAGCCGGCCCATATTGCCACCCCTAATTATGACGTTGCACCCCTAAATCTCTTGCCCTTTCATTTTCACTGCATAAGTTAAAAACTTTTTCTTCTTGTTTTGTTGTAGTTTCTAAAGAGAATTTTCCGGTTGCTTCGTTGTCAGGTTTGTTGTTATTACAGTGAACCTTCATTCATTTCATTCCAAAAAAAAAAAGGTATGCGTTGTATTGTTAGTTTAGATTTATTTACTATATATTTGAGGTGGTAGAATGTTAGAATGTTAAGCTAACGGTTTTTAACCTTCTCTAGAGGTGAACATCCGAATGGCAAATTTACCAGATGTGAACTTTCGGTTTGTCGCATTCACATAAGTGATTTCCGAAAAAAATATATAGAAGGAAGTAGACTTCCGGAAAGGAAAAAAACAAATCCCCACAATTCCACAAGTGGACATCCATAATTATAATTCGTCAGAAGTTGAGTTTCGGTAGAAAACTGTCCCAAAAGTAATATATTAATATTCACACTCTTTCGGAAGTGGAAATCCTAATATGATGTTAATCGGATATTAACTTTCGATTATTAAAATGCTCTCGAAGTGGTGTGTTAATTGTTTTTCGTAAGTGGTGGTGACCGGATGTGAACTTCCGATTGCATTATTCGTTCTCTTCAGAAATCCACTTCTGATTTAGATTTTTCCTTTTAATTGGTATCTTCGGTGTTTAGTGTTTTAGTGTTAGTAATTAATTATGCTTTATTTTTTTATTTGTTTATGTTTTAGGTTTATTTTTTTTCATGAATATTTTATTTTATTTTTATAATTTTTATTGTTTTAATTGGTATTTTGTTTTTTACATTTTATTATTTATTTATGCTTTCATTTTTTTATTTATGTTTTATGTTTTCTTTTGGCATGAATATTTATATTTTTTTATATTTATTATGTTTTATGTTTGAATATTATATTTTTTTAATATTTGTTATTGTTTAACTTTTTGTTTTGTTTTAATGGGTATTTTTTTACAGTTTATTATTTATGCTTTATTTTTTGTATTTTTTTATGTTATATATTTATTTTATTGTTGAATGAATATTTTTATTTTTGTATTGTTTAAGTTTTATTTAGTTAGAATTGGTATTTTTTTTTACAGTTTACTATTTATTTTATTTTATTTATTTATGTTTCATATTTATTTTATTGTTGCATGAATATTTTAATTTTCTTTTTTGTTATTTATTGTTCAAAGAATTGGTATTGAATACTGAATTAGTCAACGTACCACGTGTCAGTCTGTGGTTTTTTCGATTTTTTTAAAATCTTTTTTTTAAATTTAAAAAAAAAAGCCACGTGTCAAGTCCCTATGTGTGACACGTGACATTGTCAATGCCACGTGGCATTCCAATGCCACATGTCAGTGTCACTATCAGATGTCATTGTGTTGATTTCGATTTAGTCCCTATATATGTCTTTTTGTTTCAATTTAGTACCTAAGTATGTGTATCTAATTCAATTTTGTCCGATTTTTTTTAATAATTAAAATATTTTCGTAATCCATTTTTTATAAGATTAAAAATAATTAATTATAAATATTTTTACAAAATTAAGTACTAATATTTATATTGTTTCTCTCAATTTCAGACCAAATTTATTATTTGTATTAATTACTTTTTTATTAAGTACTCATGTTTTGTTAATTTTTATTTTTTTTCAAAATAGAACAATATTATCTCTTACTAATTTTAAACCAAAATTTCTATTGGTATGAATGTTATACTAATTTTTTTTATTAAAAATGACTTAATAAAATGACTTTTACCACTAAATTTTAATATAAATATCAAATACTTAATTTTTGTAAAACTTTTATACTTAATTACTTTTAATTTTATAAAAAATGGATTTTAATTATTAAAAAATATTAGGTCAAAATTGAATCAGATACACATAAGTAGGTATTAAATTGAAACAAAAAAACATATATGGGGACTAAATCGAAATCAACACAATGGCATCTAATAGTTATACTAACACGTGGCATTGCAATGCCACGTGACACTAACAATGCCACATGTCACACACAGAGACTTGACACATGGCATTTTTTTCAAAAAATTAAAAAAAAAATTAAAAATTTTAAAAAATTTTAAAAATAATTTTAAAAAAATTAAAAAAAAATTAAAAAACCACAGACTGACACGTGGCACGTTGACTAACGGCGTTAGTCAACTTTGTTTGAAAGGGACCTAATTGAAGCATTTTTTCAAAAGTTGGGATGCAATTAACACTTTTTCTAAACCGGGTACCTATTTGACACACTAGCCCCAAACTAGGTACTTTACGAGTAATTATACCTTTTATAAATGAGATATACAAGGGAGATTATACAAATTTACGATTGAGTAGATATTTTCAACATGAGATGAGTTGATTTAGTGGGTTCGAGGGATATCATTTGATCTTGGTTTTATTGTTGTGACTATAAAATCTAATAAAGCTACTAGTCAACCTGGAAGGAAAAGGTATGTATTGTTAGGCTATGAAAGGGGTGATAAGTATAAGAAGTACAAATATTGGTAAGTATAGGAAGAACAAATGTGATGTTCAGCCTAGTGTTTGTGGTACAAGAAAATGTGATTGTCCATTTAAATTGAGAGACAAACCAATTAGAAATGGAGAAGGTTGGATGTTGAAGGTAATCTTGAATATTATAAACATGATGTGTCTCAAACATTAGTTGGTCACCCATTTGCTAGGAGGTTAAAATCTTTTGAACAGTCTTATCTTGTTGATAAGTCTAAGATTCAAGTCAAGCCTGCAAATATTCTACTCACTCTCAAACAAAATAATGAGTGTAATGTCACAACGATAAAATAAGTATATAATGCAAGATACACTTGTAAAAGATCGTCAAGAGGTTCGAGAATTGAATTATAGCACTTGATGATACTATTAGATCGTGATAATGACATCCATTAGAGTAGATGTCAACACGAATCTGAGATGGTTAGTGATTTGTTTTGGACACATCCTGGGTCTGTTAAATTGTTGAATGCATTTAATATTGTATTCTTGATGGATACCACCTACAAAACCAAAAAATATTGATTTACATTACATGAGATAGTTGGGGTCACATCTACAGGGTTAACTTTCTCTACTAGGTTTGCATTCATTTCTAGTGAATGACAATCTAATTTTACTTGGGCTCTGCAAAGATTTAGAGGATTATTCATGACATTTGAAGGTTGTCCATAAGTAAGCGTGAGCAACAAAGATCTTTCTTTAATGAATCTTATTGCCATTGTATTTCTTGATTGTTATCATCTCCTTTGTTGATTCCATAATTATAAAAATGTCCAAGCGAAGTGCAAAATGTTAGTCAATTTTGTTGACACATGAGATGTTGTGATGGAAGCATGGGAAAATGTAATTTATTGTGAAGATGAGTCGATCTTCATTGATTGTGTAGAGCGCCTTCGTGATGTTTGTATTTCATGGACTTTATTCTATGAATATGTGAATGAAAGTTGGATTATTCCATACAAAAAATTCTTTGTATAGGCATGGACAAATGAAGTAATGCACTTAAGAAACACAACATCAAATAGGTATGTTTCATTGTGATTTACATTAGTTATCTCCTTATTTCACTTATGATATTGTTTATGTTAAATCCAATAGAGATGAGTTTGCCCACTAAAGCTTGAAGAAAGTTTTGGGAAGTGGTATGGGAGACCTATGTTCATGTTGGGATGCAATTCATAACGTGATTATCCTTCAACATAATGAAATCAAGGCATTTTCTTAAAGAAGTTTAAATATGAGAAGTGACACGCATAAAGGAAGCACGTATAAAAGATTGGTTTGAATTGAATCCAGACATGCTTTATAACTCATTGCTGATAAGGTGGAACGAGTCATGCATATAGGATTTGACATTGCGAGTTGTGGTTGCGTGTTGAGAGCAACATATTGTCTACCATGTGCTTGTGAATTAGTAATATGTCTATGGGGTGGTTCCTCTGACTGCCCTTCATATAATGTGGACTAGATTAAGCTTTTCAATTATTTCGTCAAATGAATCGCTTCTAAAGTTATGCATTGACAATGAAATTAATATGGTAGTCAATCGTTTCATTGAAGTGGACATTGCAGGAAAAGTAACAATCAAACAAAAGTTACTTGAAATTATGTCTCCTGAAATGACATCAATGGTACGTCCAATGGAAAAAGTTAAAACCAAAGGTGCGCAAAATTATGTCTCCTGAACGGTCTACTAAGCGTGATCCATCCTACTTTGAGCGTGTCGACGCCTTCGTTTCCACACAGAGTAGTCAATACTTGAAGAATGACATGAAATCTAAAAGAAAACGTAATGAAATTTTTGGATCTACACAACAAAGTGAAATTCCCATGTTAGATCAGTTTCATCCTATCTATCACCCTTACATTGTCAATGTTGTTGATGTCGTTATTGATAGCCATTGTGGGTACAGATGTATTGCTGCCTTGTTAGGAATGGGTGAGGAATTGTGGCCCCTAATCCGACATGATCTGTTTAAAGAACTTAGTCAATGGCGTGAGGAATACGCAAGATTACTAGGATTTTATGCCCATCTTGAAGAATTAAGGAAGTCTTTGTTAGTGGAGTCGCAAGCAAGGGTACGTTATATATGTTTCCTCAAAGTTTACTTTTTACTTTGAATGAATATGTTTGATGAGTCATTATTTTCTTCCATTCCACTAACCTTTGTGTACCCATTAGATAGTTGATTAGTGCTTAATTGTTCATCTTTAAAGTGTTTTTCATCTGTTGGGCTTTATTGGGCCACTGTTCCAAATTTTGGACTAATTTCACATTATTTGGCCTAATTTTTGTTTTAAATTATTTTTAGGTATTTGGGGTAAATAAATTTTGGAGCTTGGACATCAATATTCAGTTGAAGAGAGTCACCACATCATTTCCACATCATTTCCATGTCATTTCAACGTCAGCAGAGTGATTGGGCCAACATTTGAGGCCCAGAGTGACATTTTTGTAATTCTGCAGCTCATAATGGCAGTTTCGTAATTCTGAGTGGCAAGGGTGATATGACCACGAAATTAGGTCTGCATGGGGGAAACAAGCCACTCCTTCTTCTTCCACACTCTCTCAAACCTCCATTTTTGTTGTTTTTAAGTTGTACCGATTTGCAAACTCAGATTCTCTAGAAAATGCCATTTTCTACATTTCAGCAATGTTTTTTGTGATTTTTCTTCATTTTTCTCACTTTTGAAAAAAATTTAAAAATACTTATACTTTGAGTTTTGATCTGATTTTTTTTGTGCTTCTGTTTGACCACTCAAAGGAATATCCTACTAATTTTCAAGTCATTTGGAGTTCGTTTGAGTATACTTGTAGTTATACCCTATGTTATGCCAATATCACTAGAATTAATGTTTTTTGGTGCATGACTAGGGGAAACCCAAGTGAATTACAACCATTTGACCCTGAGATTGATAGGACATTCCACAAAGGAAGTAGGCATCTTAGGAATCCATCTTTGCATGCTGGATATTCAGTGACTTTTCCTGACTCTTCTGATTCTCATCATACTCCTGACACTCCTCATTCTTTGCATTCTGAGCATACTGTTTATTTTGAGCATTTTGATTTTCATACTGATAACATGGCTCAACCTCCTCCACCTCATGAGAGAACCATGAGTGAGCTCACTGCATCAGAGTTTACTTATGATAGTTTATGCATTCAATACCCCAAGGAGGAGGTTCCATATGTGCTGAAAACTGGTTTAATACACTTGTTGCCAAAGTTTCATGGTCTTGCAGGTGCGGACCCGTGCAAACACTTGAAGCAGTTTCATGTCGTCTGTTCCACCATGAAGCCTGCAAATGTCCAAGAGGACCATGTATACTTGAAGGCTTTCCCTCATTCCTTGCAGGGTAATGCGAAAGACTGATTGTACTACCTAGCACCTAGGTCCATCACAAGCTGGGATGACCTGAAGAGATTGTTCCTTGCCAAGTTCTTCCCTGCTTCAAGGACAAAAACCATAAGGAAGGAGATTTCTGGCATCAAGCAGCAATCTGGGGAGACCCTTTTATGAGTACTGGGAGTGGTTCAAGAATCTCTGTTCAAGCTGCCCACACCATCAGATCTCTGAACATCTCCTTCTGCAGTATTTTTATAAAGGCTTGTACCACATGGATCGAAATATGATTGATGCCGCAAGTGGTGGTGCCTTTGGTAACATAACCCCAGCTGCAGCCAGACAACTAATAGAGAACATGGCTTCAAATTCTCAACAATTTAGCACAAGGAGTGATGCCATAGTTGTTAGAGGTGTTCATGATGTAGGGGCAGCCGAGTACACGAAGAAGTTGGAAAGTAAGATTGATGCTCTTACCTCACTGGTCAATCAACTTGCTTCCAATCAGAGAGCTCCAGCTGCAAGAGTTTGTGGCCTTTGTACATCTATTGATCATTTTACAGATTCTTGCCCAGTATTGCAACAACAAGCTGCTGCTTCTTCTTCTACACTAGTGGATACCCCTCAGGCCTATGCAACAAATATTTTCAACAACAATAGGCCCCAACATCAACAACATAACCATGATTTGTCAACAAACAGATATAACCCAGGATGGAGGAATCACCCTAATTTGAGATGGGGAAACCAGGGTAACTAGCAGCAGCCCCAACAATTTCAAAATGTGCAACCACCTCCACAACAAAGAGTTGCACCACCACAAGCTGCTCATGTTCCACCTGCACCCACACCAGCTCCTGCTGCAGCACCTACACCTTCTTCTTCTACTTCATTGGAGGAGTTAGTCAGGATGATGACCCTTCAAAATATGCAATTCCAATAGGAGACTAGGGCCTCAATCCAGAGTTTCACAAATCAAATGGGGCAGATGGCCACTCAGCTAAACCAGGCACAAGCTCAGAATTCTGACAAGCTTCCATCACAGACGGTGGAAAATCCGAGGAATGTGAGTGCCATTACATTGAGATCTGGGAAGAACATTGAAGTTCCCACTCCTAAGCCTACACCTCCAAAGGAAGTAGACCCTACTGCTAAACTTCAGAGAAAGCATGATGATGCTCATGCAACTGGTGTGACTTCTTCGCCTTCCACCTCTACTGCTACACCTTCCATACCTCTTCCTTTCCCTCCAAGAGCCATTCCAAGCAAAAAGATGGAAAAGGTTGACAAGGAGATCTTAGAAACATTCAGGAAGGTGGAGGTGAACATACCTTTGTTGGATGCCATTAAACAAATTCCCAGATATGCAAAATTTTTGAAGGAGCTATGCACGCACAAGAGGAGGCTAAAGGGAAGCGAAAAGATCAGCATGGGGAGAAATGTGTCAGCATTGATAGGTAAATCTGTTCCTCAGATTCCCGAGAAGTGCAAGGACCCAAGTACATTTTGTGTACCTTGCATCATAGGTAACAATAAATTTGAAAATGCAATGCTTGATCTTAGTGCTTCAATAAATGTAATGCCTCTGTCTATTTTTAAATCTCTTTCTCTTTGACCCCTATAACCTACGGGTGTGGTGATTCAGTTGGCAAATAGAAGTGTTGCCCACCCCGCAAGTTTGGTTGATGATGTTTTGGTTCGTGTTGGTGAGTTGATTTTCCCTGCTAATTTTTACATTCTTGATATGGAAGAGGGATGGTTCTGCACCAATCATTTTAGGCAGACCATTTTTGAAAACTGCACAAACCAAAATTGATGTCCATGCAGGTACTTTGTCCATGGATTTTGATGATATTGTTGTGCGATTTAACATTCTGGATGTCATGAAACATCCTTCTGAGGATCACTCTATTTTTCATATTGATATTATTGATGATGTTGTTGATGGAATTATTTCTGATTTCCACTCTTTGCATGCATTAAAACATTCATCTGTGTCTGAGTTATCTGAATTTGCATGCATTGATGTTCTTGATTCTGATTCTGATTCTGATTCTGATTCTGATTCTGATGATGCTGAATATGATGTGGATAATGTTGAATCTACTGAGTTTGACTCGTTGGATGTTTTACCTATTGACTTTGATGTTATACAATCAGGTTGCACTAACTATGTTGTAGGAAGTACATATGCATCTGATTGTTATGCTCAGGTATAAGCTGTGGAACCCATTTCTCCCTCCCCTCTGGTTCCAGATATTCAGCCAGCATCCAGTCTAAGACCCGCCAAAACTAATTAATTAATTAATGCAGGTAGGAAGAGCCTTTATAGCATTAAATGTTGTTTGATATGACGTGGAAAAGTACTAGCTCAAGTGGTTGAGAGTACTTTGATTGTGTGAAAGAACTTGGGTTCGAGTCCTATGTATGCCATTTATGTGTTATTTGATTTGTTCTTATTTTGATAATATACTTGTGAATAGTGATTGATATCATGATTATAAGATTATAATAGTTATCACCAAATGTGAATTGGCATAGTGGTTGTGCTTTGGCCTTATGAGTGGAAGGTCATGGGTTCAAACCTTGATAGACAAGAATTAACCTTTATTTTTGCCAAGTTTAGCTTAGAGTGAATGTGAACAGTTAGAGAAAACCCTAGCAGAAGGGGTAGCCAAAATGGGGTTGAAAAACCGCCAACTAATGGTCTTGAATAGCAATTAAGCCTACAATAAATCCAATTTCGTTTTTTTTTCATTAACCCACCTTAAGGCACCTTTAAAAGGCAACTTGGGAGAGAGAAAAGAGGTTTTGGAAGGTTAGTTTTCTGAGGGTTTGCAAGGGCACGAAATTAGAGTGAAAGAGTGGGCATTTGAGGGTTGTTGAAAGGAGGAGCTAGGTTGTCTATTCATCAAGGAAGGATTCTAAAAATCTGCATCTTTTGAGCGAAGGCGTCCAGGTTAGGGGAGCTGAACCCAATTCTCGTATTATTGAATTGTTAGTATGATTTTGATGCATGTGCTTTGTGAGTCTCGTGGTCAATATGATTGAATCAGAATTTGTTTGGGTTCTGTTGATTGGCCAAAATAGATGAAGTATCCTGTCCTTTGTGAGTCTTGTGTGTCTCGTGGTCAATATGATTGAATCAGAATTTTGATGCATGTGCTTTGTGAGTCTTGTGTGATGATGTTGAGTATATTGGGGGTTTTGCTATGGAATTGGGTAAAGATGATCCAAATTCGAATTGGGGTAATGTAAATAGATGAAGTATCCTGTTTGAAGTGTGTTAGCCATTGTTTTAGGTTGAGTAATGTTTGAATGTTGTTTTGGCATGTGTTGGTATGCGAATTGGGCAAAGGTGGGGGTTTTATGTGTGCGATTAGAGTTGGAACTCTGCAAATCTCACCCAAGCGAGTCCATCTCGCCTAAGCAAGAGTTGCAGAGTCTCATGTTTGGTTTGGTACACGTATCTCGCCCAGGCGACTCTGGACAAATTGAGCGACTTGGTCTCTCGCTCAGGCGAGAGACATTCACCCAAGCAAGGTCGCGAAGTGACTTGGGAATTCTGAGCGCGATATCTCGCCCAGGCGAGAGGTTTTGGAGTTTTGAGCGACTGGCACTCTCGCCTAAGCGAGAGTGGCTCGCCTAAGCGAGTCCGCGAAGTGTTTTCTTGTGTGTGTGGTTGAAAACTCGTGTAGGCGAGGTTTGGGTGTGGTTTTGGGCGAATGTGTGGCTCGCCCAAGCTAGGGGATCTCGCTTAGGAGAGATAATGTGATGTTGTGGTTGTTTTAAGCTCGCCCAAGCGAGGTGATCTAGCCTAAGCGGAGCAGAGGGCTTAGCTTGGGCGAGAGGTCCTGGCTTGAGCGAGATTATGTGAATTTCTCATGTTGTATGACCTTGTGTGTGCGAATTGACTACCTTTCTTAGGTATAGGAAGTATATGCATGTGTTGTGGTGTTTGGGCTTAAAGGACCAAGTCCACTAGGGGTCTGGGATGTGCTCGGTGGTTGGACACATGATGGGCATGGAACTGGTTGAGTTCCCCTCGGCTACTAATAGGCGAGGAGTCCTTAGTATGGTGATTGCATGTGTCGGGCGCACGATGGGCAAGGAACTGTGTTCTTATGTTGTTTTGGGTTGGGAAACATGTTTATTTCATATATTTGTTGATATTTTATTGTGCATAGCTCACCCTATCTGTGTGTGTGTGGCGATGATCGACTATTTTGTTATCCGGGAGCAGATGATGTGATGACAGGTGGGCCAGGAGACTAGCTTGGGAATTTTGTATATATATATATGTAATATTTTAGTTTTGAGATAATTATGTAATCATTTCAGGAGCCATTGAATTTTATTTCAGTTTTATGAGTATTGACTCCTGGTTTATGATAGTGATATTAAAGTTTTAAATTTCCCGTGTTTTTTCTTGGAAATGGTTTTATTAATTGCGTTCTTTATTTTATTTTAAAATTTCATTTATTAAATTTTCGTAATATTCCTTAGGGATGTTACATCCAGTACTCCAGAGTTGAAACCACTACCAGACAACCTCAAGTATGTCTACTTAGAGGAGGAGGACAAACTGCCTGTCATCATTTCCACCTCCCTCACTGCTGAACAAGAGCAGAGGTTGTTACACGTTCTTAAAAAGCACAAGAAGGCAATTGGATGGACATTGGCTGACATTCCTGGTATTAGCCCATCAACATGCATGCACAGGATATTTTTGGAAGATGGAGCAAAGCCAGTGAGACAGCCACAGAGGCGACTCAACCCTGTCATCTCAGATGTTGTCAAGAAGGAGGTGACCAAGCTTCTACAAGCTGGGATCATCTACCCCATTTCTGACAGTCAGTGGGTCAATCCCATCCATGTTGTCCCCAAAAAGACAGGCCTTACTGTAGTCAGGAACGAAAAAGAAGAGTTGATTCCAACAAGAGCGCAAAACAGTTGGAGAGTTTGCATTGACTACAGAAGGCTAAATCAAGAAACCAAAAAAGACCACTTCCCCCTGCCTTATATTGATCAGATGCTTGAGCGCTTGGCAGGTAAGTCCCATTATTGCTTTCTTGATGGGTTTTCTGGTTACTTTCAAATTCACATTGCACCTGAGGACCAAGAGAAAACCACATTCACTTGCCCCTTTGGCACTTTTGCCTATAGGAGGATGCCGTTTGGCCTATGCAATGCCCCTGGCACATTCCAGCTGTGCATGCTAAGCATTTTTAGTGCTTTTCTTGAAAAATGCATAGAGGTGTTTATGGACGACTTTACTATGTATGCGTCCTTATTTGATGCATGTTTGGATAGTTTGGACAGAGTTTTAAACAGGTGCATCCAATCTAACCTTGTTCTCAATTTTGAGAAATGACATTTCATGGTAGAACAAGGCATAGTATTGGGGCACATAATTTCAAGAAAGGGCATTGAAGTCGACCCTGCCAAGATTTCAATTATTTCTCAATTGCCTTACCCCTCTTTTTGTGCGAGAGGTTCGTTCTTTTCTTGGCCATGCAGGGTTTTACAGGCGCTTCATTCAAGACTTCAGTAAGAAGGCCCTCCCACTGTCCAACCTACTGCAAAAGGATGTTGACTTCATCTTTGATGAAGGATGCAAAGAGGCTTTTGATTGGCTCAAGAAGGCCCTGACCACAACTCCAATCATTCAGGCGCCCGACTGGACAGCCTCATTTGAGCTTATGTGTGATGCATCCAACTATGCATTAGGGGTTGTTCTAGCTCAAAGGATTGATAAGCAGCCAAGGGTAATCTACTACGCCTCTAGGACATTAGATGCTACGCAATCAAATTACACCACAAAAAAAAAGAGCTCATTGCGGTAGTTTTTGCACTTGAAAAGTTTCGATCTTATCCGCTTGGTTCTCCTATTGTTGTGTTTACTGACCAAGCAACTCTTAAGTACCTGTTGAAGAAGGCAGAATCAAAGCCTTGGCTGATAAGATAGATGCTCTGGCTCCAAGAATTTGATTTGGAGATCCGTGATAGGAGCGGAGCACAAAACTTGGTTGCAAACCACCTAAGCAGGATTGAGAGGTCTATTGATGATGCTTCACCAATCCGGGATGACTTTCCCGATGAAAGTTTGTTGACACTCTCTACTTCTTCCTCACCTTGGTTTGCTAACATAGTTAATTATCTTGTTGCTTCTGTTTTTCCTCCCCTAGCATCCAGAGCTCAATGTGATAAACTCAAGAGCAATGCTAGGTATTACATTTGGGATGACCCCTATCTGTGGAAAATGTGCAGTGATCAGGTTACCAGAAGATGCATTCCAGACCATGAGATTGACTCGGTCCTCAAATTTTCTCATTCATCTGCACCTAGTGGTCACCTTGGCACACAGAGGACAGTTCGCAAGGTGCTTGATTGCGGATTTTATTGGCCCACCATCTTCAAAGATGCGTGGAGGATATGTAGCACATGTGAGGAATGCCAACGAGCAGGAGGAGCCATTTCTTGGAGACAACAGATGCCTCAACAACCCATGCTATTTTGTGAGGTGTTTGATGTCTGGGGTATAGATTTCATGGGCCTTTTCCTTGTCTCTTTTGGTTTCACTTACATCTTGCTTGTTGTTGATTATGTTTCAAAATGGGTGGAAGCCAAAGCCAATAGAACTAATGATGCTCGAGTTGTTGTGGACTTTGTTAGGTCTCACATATTTTGCAGGTTTGGAGTTCCTCGAGCTATTGTTAGTGACCAGGGCACCCATTTTTACAACAGATCCATGGGGTTTTTGCTTCGAAAGTATGGGGTCGTGCACATACTTTCTACACCATATCACCCCCAAACTAATGGGCAAGCCGAGATCTCAAACAGAGAAATCAAGAGGATCTTGGAGAAGATTGTGCAGCCCAACAGGAAGGATTGGAGCAATAGACTTGAGGACGCTCTATGGGCTCACAGGACTGCTTACAAGGCACCTATAGGGATGTCTCCTTATCGGGTTGTCTTTGGTAAACCATGCCACCTTCCAGTGGAGATAGAGCACAGAGCCTACTGGGCTGTCAAGTCATGCAACTTCTCTCTTGATCATGTTGGGGAGGAAAGGAAGCTGCAGTTGAACGAGTTAGACGAGATCCGTTTGGAGGCATATCAGAACTCTATGTTCTACAAGGAGAAGATCAAGAGATTCCATGATAGCTCCATAGCTAGAAAGGAGTTTGTTGTTGGTCAGCAAGTTTTACTGTATAACTCCAGACTTGGACTCATGGGGGGTAAGTTGCGATCAAAGTGGATTGGTCCTTTTGTTGTTACTAATGTTTATCCTTATGGTGCAGTTGAAATTAAAAGCCAGTCCACCGATAAGAGCTTCAAAGTGAATGGGCATCGTCTGAAGCCATTCCCCAGCAATCCTGCCTTAGTAGATACTGTTGTGGTGGAAACTTCCCTGCTTGACCCCACTGCTGTTTCACCATGATTCAGGGAGTTTTCTTTCCCCTTCTTCTTTACTTTTATTGCACTTGTCTAAGTCTGTCTGTCTGTTGTTGTTTCCGTTTGTTTGTTTCATTTTTGTTAATTTGTGTTAGTTAGTGTTATGTTTTTGCTTTCTGTTTGGAACACTCACTTCACTCTTGGAGGATGAGTTGTTGGTCACTTTGTGGACTGATATCCTTGCTTTCTCTTTGCATGTCAAGTTGCTTTTGGAATTATTTTACCCTGTGTGAGAATTTGAGCCACTCTCTGTTCTTTGATTGTGTGATATATGCCTCTTGAATGCTTGCACAATGGCCTTGGCTTGACTCTTTCTGAATGCTTTTCTGATTCACATGCATGTTGGGATATGATTTAGGCAATTTTGTTCTGTGAGCCTATAGCCAAATGAGCCTACCTTGAACTGTTTCTGTTGATACCCATTTTTGAGCCTGCATACCCTTTCATTGTTCTACAGCTCATTACAAGCTCTTAGCCTGAAAAACCATGATTATTCCTACCTTAGGAAATTTTGGAGCTTTGGAAAATTGTTTTGAGAATGGGTGCTCAATTAAGTGTGGTCGCGCACAACAAGTGTGGTTGTGCGCGCACTTGTTGTTGGTTCTTGGAATTGCTCATTTGTACACTAAAGTGGGATTTCAAAATTGTTGTTTCTCTGCATGTTCTTTGTATAGAAAAACAAAAAGAAAAGGAGAGAAAACAAAAAGAAAAGAAAAGAAAACAAAGAAAAGAAATAAAAAGGAGTTTGGATTTGAGCATTGTGTGAGAACCGAAGTTGGAAGTGTTGGTGTTTGGGATTACTTTCATGCTTGATTGAGACTTATTCCCCATTGCTCCTCTATTTCCTTGGTTGCTTAGCTACTTATCCATATGTTCCACACCTTATCCTCAGCGCCATTACAGCCTTGAAAAGTCCTTCTGATCTTGAACTGCATGTGTTTCTAGTTTGGTTGCTGGTTCTAGAGGCTTGCAAAGTCTGTTTGATGTTTGTTTTTCAGGGGTGCTTTGAGAGTAAACAGTAGCCTAGAGATTTGAGTGATACAGTGCATATTTTGTGAGGTTATGTTGCTTTCAATTCTCTCTTTGAGCTGAACTGAGTACTTGACATGTTTTGAACTGTTTGGATGATGTTCATGGATACCTTGCAGCTTTGAATCCTTTTGTGTTGTATGTGTTTCCCTTTGTCTGTGTTGAGTTTGTTTGTCGTGTGTCTTTTTGTCTCTCTTGTTATGTCTGTGATGTCCTTGCTTTGTTTTACTCTTTAATTTTGCCAAGGAGTGCAAAAGGGTAAGTGTGGTCGATTTTGATGAGTCATTATTTTCTTCCATTCCACTGGCCTTTGTGTACCCATTAGATAGTTGATTAGTGCTTAATTGTTCATCTTTACAGTGTTTTTCATCTATTGGGCTTTATTGGGCCATTGTTCCGAATTTGGACTAATTTCACATTATTTGGCCTAATTTTTGTTTTTAATTATTTTTAGGTATTTGGGGTGAAGAAATTTTGGAGCTTGGACATCAATATTTAGTTGAAGAGAGTCGCCACATCATTTCCATGTCATTTCCACCTCAGCAGAGTGATTGGGCCAACATTTAAGGACTAGAGTGGCATTTTTGTAATTCTGCAGCTCATAATGGCAGTTTCGTAATTCTGAGTGGCAGGGGTGATATGACCACGAAATTAGGTCTGCATGGGGGAGACCAGCCGTTCCTTCTTCTTCCACACTCTTTCAAACCTCCATTTTTGTTATTTTTAAGCTTTGGAAGGTGACCCATGGTGGCACAAGCGAATTTTTCACATTTTCCATTGGTTTTTCACGTTTTATGAGCCTTAGACAACACATTGAAGTTGTATTAACATTTTCTACCGTTTGGGTAACATTTATATTGAAGTATTCTCAATTTTTGTTGTTATTTTCGTTGTTGCCCTTTTCTTTCCTTGCTCATTTTCGATTCCTGCACCAATTTAGGTTTTCTGCATCAATTTGCACTCATTTGGATGGTTGAATCAAAATTTATGTTTAAGCATTATTCGGATTCCATGAGGAACTAAGTTTATGTGTTGATTCTTTGTAGATAATGGATTAAAACCTTGAGATTAGTGTTTTATTCGGTGGAGTTATGTTAATCTCTGAATTCTGAATTTGCGTTTGGGTTTAAATAAGGAAACCATTCTGTTTTTGCTTAAATTGCAGAGTGGAATCATTGTGTGTTCATGCTAAGTGAACTATAGCAGATTCATGGATGTGTGCTTTGCTTAATTGCACTTGAGTTCGGGTTAATTTGCTCTTAGTAGTTAATTCGAGTTCCATGAGAGTTAATATAACCATTTTGAGTTGTAATCCGTGATTGGTGGATGTTCATTTGAAGCAAAGAATCAACGCTATTTTTACATTGATTTTACACGTCTGCATTTAAATTTTCAATTGTGCATTGCATCCGTAAATCTGCCAAACCTCCCCTGTGTTGTATTGTTGTGTTCATCTAGAAATTGAAGCTTTGAATGAAAATATTGGTCGTTGGGAGACGACTTGGTTCACTTTCATATACTGCATTTATTCTGTTTTAATTTGGTGGGGTACGACCTCTATCAATGTTTCTTAACCAATATTTAGCATTATATACAGGCTAATGTGGATAAATGGATGAATATACCTAATATGGGCTACGCTATTGCTAATTGATATAATGTCATCTTAGTCTGCTTATCATCACGCCAAAATATTACAATTTTCCACTACGTACTAGACAACCTACTAATTCAAGACAACATAAACAAATATGTATAAGACATGTTCATGGTTCTCATTTTTGTGTATAAGACATGTTCATGGTTCTCAATTTTTCCCCGACGTTAATTGACATTCGGAAAGCATAACCTCGACGTCAAAAATGTGTTCTATCTAATAGCGCGATACCCATTTTAGTGCACTATTCTTTTGGCTCCTCTTCCTCACCACTGTAACGACGACGATGAACCTTTCGCGATGAGTTTAGAATCGTTTAAACTCAAATGTTTCTTGATTTATTGCTTCCCCACCACTATTGCATTTTGAACCGATTATTTTATGGCTTTTCAGATTATTTTAGCCTCCAACACTTCCTTTGTAGTAGCCTCAATGACTAACCTTACGAGCACCGACTACGATGATGAGAAACTAAGGTGAGTTGGGTTTCATTGAACTCAAATACATGGTTTGTGGACATTTTTGAACAAATATTATGTGTTTTGAAGGCTCGTTTGGGGCGGCTCGAGACATCTCCCATAGGCACCTCTCTAATGGCAATGAAGAGGTTTTCAAGCCACCTCTAACTTCATTCAAAAAGCTCAAACATTTGGATATAAGGTTAGTTTTTGGTTTCCATATATTTTGATTGCGCACTTGTGTCTTGATTGCATTATTTAGTTTCTAATTTTTTTATTATATATTACACAAATTTTTTAGCAGTTTAAGGAAGTTTTTGAAAAAAGTTTCTTTCACCAAATTTTTTTGAAGTTGTGTCATTTAACATTTCTTTTAGATTTATAAAATAATTAGTATCCAATTACTTTTATATGATTCTTAGTTTTATATGATTCTTTTATATTATTAAGTGTATTGCTACTTTATATTTATAATTTAAGTTAAACATTGAGCGAACTTCATAACATCTACTTAGTTATATTAAAACTAACATATGTTTTCCAAATTTTCATTAGAGTTTTGGGTAAGCCCAAAGCACAACAGATTAAAGTATTATATCCAAAGGTTGGAACACATTCCATTTAAAGTTATTAATTTTCGCATGTCAATTTATGACCTTGATATGTGATTATTTTCTTTGTCGTGTATAATGTAACAAGGAAGAAGATTCATGAGAATGTGAGTATTATTTCATGTTTTCGATAACAATAATCATTAGAGCTGCAATTAAAGATGATTGAATAGAGGTAATAATACCTTTAACATATTATAAATCATATCAAAAGACACTATCCAGACATAATGAAGTTGTATTATTTTTTCAGCGGTTCAAGAATCCATCACCTCTATCGGATGACACTATCCAGACACTAAGATAGGAGTGGGCAACATATTTATTGAAACAATGAAGTTAAGACCCACAATACCATTAGAACTTTTTTTTTAAACTTTGTTGGATAACATTTTCATGATGAAACTTTTTTAATTTTGTGTTAACTATAATAGTTTAGACAACTTTAGTGTTACTAGTTAAAATTGTAATCCAGAACTTTGTTGGAATATTTTTGAACTGTTTTGGAACTTTTTGCTTTTCAGGTTGGAAAATTGTAATTACAGCAAAATTAAAAAAAAACAACTTATGGCATTTGTCGTTTGACTGTTAGACGTCAAAGGTCGTCGGTTGTTGCACAGTTCGACGTCCTTTGACATCTGTCTATGCAACGAAAGAGGTCAGAACTATTGTTTTTTAGCTCCAAAAGGCGTCAATTCAACGTCAGGTTTTCCCATAAGGCAACATTAAGGGACGTCGACCCCATTTATAATCGATGTTAAGGGCGACGTGGTTGCATTTCGACGTCAATTTTGACGTCACCCTATACGACGTCAGAATTTGGGCAAATGTTAAAAGCCGAAAATAACGGACATTGAAAGTCCTTTTTGTTGTCCTATATAGGTGGTAGATATCATATCATCTACACATTGTTATCTTGATGCGAGCTTCATCTATGTTTTATGTGAACAAGATGCACACATTTGTGCACTTGATGGGCATCAATACTAGTTATGTGGACCTCGACTATAT
>Ga0214544_1006078_pt1 | contig 22684 bp, 9 predicted proteins | sample CNSS3metaG_FD_160074 | JGI IMG/M metagenome (GOLD analysis project Ga0214544, IMG submission 160074) | Root nodule microbial communities from cowpea collected in UCLA plant growth center, Los Angeles, California, USA - CNSS3 | ecosystem: Host-associated > Plants > Roots > Nodule | place: USA...
TATATATATATATTTATATATATATATATATATATATATATATATATATATATATATATACATATATATATATATATATATATATATATATATATAAAATAAATATGACATCCATCCCAAAGAAATAACGTCACGATAGTATTTCATTATTTTCCAAATTACCCATCCCTGATCTCATGGTCCTTCATGAGTCATATGCATGAACTAGGTCTTTGGACTTCACTATGCTCCCACGAAACCAACCCATTCGTGGTCCAACCCTACGAGCCTATCCCGCTCATAGTCCTGCCCCACAGACTCCTCGTATGTAGTAAAACATCAAAGTCTCCCTCGCTCGGACCATGGCACGCACGCAATCACCATACTATGGACTCCTCGCTCAATAGCAGCCAACGGGAACATAACAGTTCCTTGCCCATCGTGTGTCCGACGCATGTAATCACCATACTAAGGACTCCTCGCCACTTAGTAGCCGACGGGAACTACACAATTCCATGCTCCTATTGGACTTAGTCCTTCAAGCCCAAACACCACAAACACAAGCATATAATTCCTACACTTTAGAAACTCACAATCAAAAAGTCCTACGTTGCATAGAAACTTGAAACTCATAGTATACTCGCTTAAGCTAGAGCTCTTCGCCATGCTAGCCAGTCAACCTCGCTTAAGCCACCCACCCCATCTCGCCTAAGCGAGCGTGAAACAGTGGCATCACCACTTCATCTCGCTTAGGCGAGCTCTTCTCGCCTGAGCGAGTCATACTTGTACCCAAAAACACACAGACCTCGCCTGAACGAGAATTCGACTTAAAGTTTGCGTCAAACCACTTTGTGCACTCGCTTAGGCGAGCCACTCTCGCCTAAGGGAGAGTATCCATCGCTCAGAACTCAAAACTTCTCGCCTGGTCGAGAAGTCGCGTTCAAAATGGTACATGTTTCATCACAACTCGCTTAGGCGTGCCATTCTCGCCTGAACGAGACTACATTTTGCTCAACCCCAACCTTGACCGCCTAAGCGAATTGCTCGAGCCTAAACCCTGAATGAACTTCTGCAACTCTCGCCTAGGTGAGAAGCAGTCGCTTGGGCAAAACTTGTAGAGTTTCACCACTGTTCAATCACGAAAAGACCCAAAACCTTACCCAAAACACAACAGATACAATACCAAGCATTCCACATCAACACTCAACCTATCAGTATATGTTTACATCCAATGGAACTACTAAAACCCAACATTTAATCAATTATACCCATTCAATACCCAAAACCCTTACTCTAATCACAAAAATGCATAGCATGGCTTTGCACACAATCTCAACCAACCAAATTCTGAATCATAAAACATACCACACAAATTCCATGACATACAATTATCAAATTCATACACCCAAAATAACAACACGAAAATTAGGTTCAGCTCCCCTAACCTGAAATCTTGGTACCAACTAGTAGCCTTTGAAGGTTCTTCTCCAATTTCTCAATCCCGTAATTCTTCCTCTCAAATCTTCTTCCAATAGCATTCAATTCTCTCCTCACACTCTCAGAACTCGTATTCCTCTCACAAGCCAAATGACAGCACTGCCAAAACCCTCTTTTCCCCTCAAAATGATCTTTTATATGTGTCTCATTTAGGCGTTAGAATGTTAAAACGAAATTAGGCTTTATGGTGGGTTTAATTTCTATTAAAGGATCATTATATAATGGTTTCCAGCCCCCTCTTGGTTGCCCCCCTTTCTGCTAGATTTGCCTTTGCCTTTTCACCTTCAAGTCACCCTAATTTTAGCAAAAATAAAGTCAACTTTATGTCCCTCAAGGTTTGAACCCGTGACCCTTCACTCATAAGGCTTAAGCTCCACCATTAAGCCAATTCAGATTTTGTGATAACCATTATAATCCTATGATTAGAACATCACTCACAAGTCACAATTATATTATCAAAATACAATTAAATCAAATAACACACAAAAAGCATACATAGGACTCGAACCCAAGTCCTATCACACAATTAAGTACTCTCAATCACTTGAGCTAGTACTTTTCCAAGTCATACCAATTAACATTTAATGTCATAAAAGTCCCATTCTTCCTCATCTATTAATTAATTAATTATTTAATTAATTGGTTTTTCACAGGTCTTACACGATCAAATTAATACTACTTATCTATAACAACTTTAGTATTGTTAAGAAAGTAGCCAACAAAATAGAGAGGATAAACTAAGTCGCAGTTGTAAGACCCGAGAAATTTAAATAATTAAATAAATTATTATTTAATAAATGCGAGTAGTAGAAATCTTTATGGCATTTAATGATAATTATTGTGACATGGAAAAATATTAACTTATATGGTTGATAGTATTTATTTATGTGAGAGGACTTGGGTTTGAGTCCTATGTATGTTAATTATATGATATTTTTGAAATGTACATTGTTTTAATGTTATGCGTGGATGTGAGTATTGATAATGTAATCCTAAAATTATAAGAATTATCATAAAACATGTATTAGTTGAATTGGTTGTGCACTTGACTTGGGAATTGATGGGTTGTGGGTTCAAACTTTGATAAGAACAAAACTAACCTATCTTTTTGCCAAATTTTAATTTTAACTTGAATATGAAAGGGTATAGAAAACCCTAGCTGCAAGGATGTGGGCTGAAAAGGCAGCCACTAATGGTCCTTGAATGACCATTAACACCAAAACATTAAATCATTTTCGTTTTGGGGTTAATGATGCTTAATTAAGGTAATTTTGGAAGAGAGAGAGAAAAACATAAGAGAGGAACTGGTTTTGGACCTGAAAAAGTGAGATTCTGGAGGTAATTGTGAGAACTGCCATTTCATTTTTGGAAGAGTCAGAGCTGAAACCTTGGAATATCAAAGGGAGTTTCTTGGGTACCATAAAGAAAAGGATAGAAGAGCAATTGCAGCAAGAAATTCCAGGTAAGGGGAGCTATTTCGTGTATTCTAAAATGCGTATGTATGAATGTGATTTGCATGAATTTTCATACTCTATATGGTATGATGTAGAGGTTTGATTGTATTGATGTTGTTTGCGCAATCCTTTATGCGTTTGTATGAATATGATGGGGTTTTTTTGTACCATATGGTGTTTATGATTAAATCTCAAATTTTGGTGGTCAAATTAGGCTTAAATCATGTTCATAAGACTTGTGCGCTGTGGTAGATTGCTTGGTAATGATTGAGATGTGTTTTGGCATTGTTTTCTTATGTTTGCGTGCGTGAACAAGGAAGACATCTACTATTCTCAGTCAAGCGAGCAAGGCTCGTCTAGGTGAAAGTAGCAAAGACTCGACCCTGGTTCTGGTTGAGCCTCTCGCACAAGCGGAGAAGCCCATTTTTTGGGCGACAGAGAATATCGCTCAGGCGAGAGTTCCTCGCCTCAGTGAGAGATCGCGGGGATTGTGTGGTTCTGCTCGAGCATCTCGCTCAAGCGGAGAGCCCTGTTTTGGGCGATAAGTCATCTCGCTTAGGTGAGAGTGTCTCGCCTAAGCGAGAAATCATGTAAAATTTGTGTGTGTCTGCTTGACTCGTCGCCTAGGCGGGAGACTTTGGTTCTAGGCGAAGAGCGATCTCGCCCAAGCGAGAAGGTCTCGCCTAAGCGAGAATTCGAGTTGTGCCTTTGCAATGCGCTTGCTTAGGCGAAAGAGCCTAGGTTAAGCGAGATAGGCCTGGTCACTTGGGCGAAGGCTACTAGCCTAAGCGAGAATAGTACAATGTTGTGTTTCAAGCCCAGCGATATGGTTGCGGGCTTTGTTTTTTGTGTGTGTTGTTTGTATGCATTAATGCAAACTTGGATTAGGAGATGCTTTGTCATGAGCGGGTAGGTTCATGGATGGTGGTGAACACGTGATGATATGAGCGAGGAGGTTCATATCCAGTTACTCTCGTGTGGGGATACGAGCGAGGTAGGTTCGTATGTTCCTTGCTCACACTTGAGAGATGTTGCGTGCGAGGAGGTACGTAACTGGTGGATCACATGTGTTGGACTACGGGCATGTCTATAGAGTAGGACTACGAGTGGGCAGGTTCGTAGAGCAGGACTACGAGCGGGGAGGTTCGTAGAGATAGGACCACGAGCGGGCAGGTTTGTGTGAGTATCATAAATCATGAGTCCATGGCTAACTATGTTGTGTGAATTGAAGGTTGAAAAGCCTTGGGATATTAAGGACTTGGCCAAGAACTAACTACAATCAAACGATTGGGTGCATTATTAATTTTATTAACTTGTTCTATTGATTATCTTTGAGCTCACCCTTTTTGTTTGTGTTTGGCGATGATCGTGTGATTTGTTACCCGAGAGCAGATGATGCTACTGGTGATGCTGGTGATGCATAGAGACGGAGAGAGGGCTAGCTTGGGGGCTATTGAGATAGGGATTTTTTTGTGATGTTATTTCATTATGTTGGATTTTAAAGACTTTTAAAAAAATTCTTATTTAGTTATGTTTAAATTGTGGCGCTTTGAAAAATAATTTGAATTTTTCCGCGTTTGGGAATAATAAAATTATGTCGATTGATTTTCTATATTCCATTTATTTATTTTAATTAAGTAATTTCCAGTAGGGATGTTACAACAGTAATCTCCCAATGAACACGAAATTGATTTCTATCAAATTATTTCTTATAAAAACTATACGAAAAGGGTTAGTCAAATAAAATAGAAATAAAATTGGTAAAAGATAAAAAGATTTAAAAACAATGATAACGAAAATAGGTTAATTCCATTGCTTTCAAAATAGATTTTCACTACTTATCTAAGGATTATCATTCAATTAATTATTGTCTTAGATTTTGAAATTAATCAATGTAAATTCACAATTAATTTGTTGGTGTCACTATAACAAATTTTCAGATTTGCGAGGGAACAATCCCTACCTAATCCCTCGTCGATCTTTCGCAAAATGAATTAGTGAAGGATTAGCAAGCAAACAGCGAGGACATTAAATTGTAGCTAAATTATAGGTAGCTAAGTTGCGAGGGAACTACTCCATAACTAATCCCTAGCTAATTCCTAGCTAATCCCTAACAAACTGGTTATAGGAAATATGTAGCCAATCCCTAACAAAATATTTGTAGAAAATCCTTAGAAAAATGTTTGTAGCAAATCCCTAACTAATCCCTAGCAAACTAGTTGTAGAAAATTCCTAACAAAATGCTTGTAGCAAATCCCTAACAAAATGCTTGTTGCAAATCCCTAACAAAATGTTTGTAGCAAATCCTTAGCTAATCCCTAGCAAAATGTTTGTAGCAAATCTCTAGCTAATCCCTAGTAAACTAGATATAGCAAATCCCTATCAAACTAGTTGTGGAAAATCTATAACTAATCCCTAGCAATATATTTGTAGCGAATCCCTATTTAATCCCTAACTAATCGCTATCATACAAGTTAGAAAGAGGAAATGTCTAAATCATGTTACTTAAAGTCGAGGCTTGAAAAACCTATTTGTTACAAACATGCAAGAAAATAATGTTTTGTAAATTTTACTAAATTAAAAGTAAAGGATTTACAACAGATGTGTCAAAAAGAGTGTGTTACAAACAATTCTCTTCTGAAATAATTCCCAAAAAGTTAAGGCATAAGTCAACAATAATGTTGAGCAACGCAATTTGAACCTTGACAATGGATGTCTTAGCCAATAAATCCTCTAAACTCATGGAACTACTTCTATAAGGTAGTTGCAAAGGGATCCTTTCATCTTTGGAAAATGACATTTTTTAAAATGGGGATGTGGTCAGAAGTTTCCAAAAGTGAGTCCCATGAGAAAGGAATTGATGTGTGAAGAAATCTCCTCAACAAATGGGCACTACATTGTTGATCACACTCATATATCCACACAACCTACCAAACATGAGTTGCATCCATAAAATATCTCCTAAGCAAAATCACCCAAAAAAAATAAAGGAATCGCCGTCAATGAGCAACTACTCACCACTGGGTTCCTATTCTGGATACAAGTAACAAGGAACGACCATATTTTATTCATTATTGGGAAATCCTTCAGTTGATACAGCAATAGTGATTCTAACGCTTCTTCAATTGCTTCTTTAACTTCCCTTTCATGTTCATAATATGCTTCTACTTTAACAATGAGAAAAATAAAAAAATACATCTTATTGCTCAAAATGTTTTTAAATTCATACTCGAACCGGCAAGAAAAAAATAACTGACAATCACTTTCCAAAAACCCCACCATTTTGTGTCACATTCAGCAATATAAGAACCCCGTGTCATTTGGAATAGTTATCCATAAAATTTTATTTTTATAAAATCCAGTTTGGTTCATAACAACAAATAAACCTCCTAGGTAATAAAAATACAAAATGTAACACCCCATTTAATTAATAAAGCTAATTAAAGGAAATGTCACACAATATAATATAAGAAACAAGATCAATGGAGTACAACATCACTCCTACAGATACCCAAAGTTCTTATAGGACAAATACTGAGGAACACCACAATGCCAGTACAAAATAGGGTAAAAAGTCTAAAGTATCCAAAATACAGTGCTAAATAATGTAATACATGGGCCACAACCCTAACAAAAGACATAATTAGTAGAGCTCAAGTCCAGATGACTAAGCAGTTGAACCTCCATCACCCTGTTGGCCATGAGGATTTCTCACATATGCTCACATCAATAAATTGATGATCATCACAAAAGGAGAGAACCACACAAGCAAGACATACAACAAGCAGAAGGGTAAGCTAGAGAAGAAAATGATTTATCATACCGTACATACAATTTTATAGTTCAAGATGCATAAGCCAACCAATCATGTTATGACATGCAAACAATACATTAAGACTCAGACACGACTCATCCAAATACATATAATTAGTTGGATTCAACGGATGCTTGCACTTGTGGTGGCTTTTACTTCTCTATCGAGCTGCTCTACTGAGCGAAATATTCTAGTGTCTCAACCCCCACACACAAGGTTAGCCCTTAATGGGTTCAAGGCCTCCTACTACTCTCACCACTAGAGTCAGTACGCTCTATGTGAGCCTAACTGAGTCTTTAAAGTGTCAGGATGCAGTCCTTACCTTGAATCCTTACTAAATTATATAGATGGGGCACCACCATGAATTCCCACTAATAGGGGTCATGGAATTACGTCCCAACCAACTAAGGCACCACCATGAGGTCTCATCTATAGGCTCACGGAATTACGCCCTAACCAATGAGGCACCACCACGAAACTATTGTGGAATTACGCCCTAAACATACCATCATCATGTTTCATCCATTAATATAGAATTATATCTCATACCAGCACCATGCCACTTTCATTACTAACCATCTCATTTGTTATACAAGCCAAGATCATACCAACACATCAGTCAAATTCGTAACCTCAAGTATTTCATGCATATTCACACACCTCATACTTTAAATAGAGCAGGCCAACCAATCAAATAATTAAGAACAACCATGTGAGAGAAACAAGGTGGCTTGCAGCAGATCTTTTCAAGCCCGGAGCCCTCGCTCATGCAAAAGGAGTGCTCTCGCTCAAGCTGCAGACTCTCACTTTGGCGAGATCGCGACAGAGGGCCTAAGAAGTTTTACGAATGCTCGCTTAGGCGAGGCCATCTCGCCTAAGCGAGATTGTCTTTGGCTCAAAACCCAATTCGCTCGCCTGAGCGAGTACTCGAGCAAAACTCCTAGGCGAGGTTCTCCTACTCTCGCTTAGGCGAGATGAGCTCGCTTGGGTAGAAATAGTAACTCGCGTCTCCTATTTCACTTGACAGTAGCAGCACACCAACTCCAAACAATATTCCATACATATTCATCCAAACCCAAACATTATCCATCATATAAATCACAAAAGAGGGGTAAAACAACCAACATACAATTAAAATATGAAAAACCTAGCTTCCCTTACCTAGAAAGGGTGAGCAAAGGACTTTGACACCAAGTGCAGAGCGCAACAGCTCGAGGAACAAGCTTAGAAACTGGAAGAATAGAGGAACAAATTTAAAAAATGAGCTTACTACGAAACCCTACTGGAAATACGAAGATATGCCTAAAGGGGATAAGCATGAGCTGTAGAATGACTTACGTGGAGTAAGAAAATGAGATTGAGCTTGCTTGACCAAGGTGGTACCAAACCTTAGAAGAGAAACGACAGCATCTCTAAGAAGAAGGGGAGACTGTTTTCTGAAAGTGGAGTGAAATGAAAGGGGTTAGGGCAATTTAGGGTCCTTGGCTCCCAATGGACCAACCCTAGGCCCAACTGATTTGGGGCAGCCCCTTTAAAATAAGGGCATATAATATAAGTGGGCCTTACACAAAACAAAGTAGAAAACCTTTATAAAGAAAAGTGCTTCAGAAAAACCTAAATACATACATCAGTACAATAAAGCACTCAAATATCCCTAAATATGTTTGACAAATAAAAAAAAAAGATAAGTTCTATGAAACTGGTTTTGAAGCTTATACCATTTAGGCATATCCTCTTCTTTTTCTTACTACTTTTTAGCATTGTTTATAATATGAGGTTCAAATCTTTCATATCTATTTTTAAATTTGTAGTTTAATCAAAATGCTTGATCAGAGTCTAGCAATTTATGAAAAAGCATGCAAAACTGGCAAAAGTACCCAAACAGAATACATGCTTCCTATATTTACATCAATGGCTAACATGTTAAAGTGTAAAGCCTTTCAACAAATAACATTAAATATTACAATATCATCCATTACAGTTTTTAAGTCATCTAATGGTGTATTTGGATAGAGTATTTTATTGAAACAATTCATTTTTTTTGAAGCTTTTAGATTTCCTTGTTATGAAATACTTTGTTTGGACTGAGAAATTAAAAAGCATTTAAAATGTAATGATTTTTCTAAAGTATTTCAATTGGCTAAATTAGTAAAAATTCAAATACCTTACAAATAGGTGGAATTTGAAATTCTTCTCACTCACGACCTTATACTCTAGACTCTCTGGACCTTAAACAATATAAATTATTCAAATATTTGTTAACTAATAAATTGAATACCTAATAAATTTTTGTGGTCTCTCCTCAAAATTTTAAAACTTTTCAATTGACTCCCTACAATTCAGTGTGGTTGTTAACTTTGTGATGTGACAGTCATCTTGCACTGTCATTTTCCATAGATCTTGTTACATAATATTTCTTACAAAAGATGCTGATGATGAGATCTTTTCCAAAATACTTATTGTATTTAACGAAAATAGTTTTTAAATTTAATTAAATTTATAAACTTGTAAAATTTAAAATAAAAATAAATAAATAAAAAATTACAAAATTGTAAAACATGTAATTGGAAAATTATAAAAACAAAATTATAAAATATAAAATATAAAATTACAAAAGGTAACAAATTACAAAATTATAAATATATATAATTTTACAATTTATTATAAAACTATAAAATTACAAAACATAAAAATTATATTTGTATATTTTATAATTTCGTAATTATGAAATTATATATTTTTATATTTTTATAATTTGTTAATTGTTGTAACTTCATATTTTTTAATTTTAATTTTTATAATTATTTTTCATAATTTTACAGTTACATGTCTTATATTTCTATAATTTCGTCATCAAATCTCTTGTAACAAAATATTATGTGGTAGGTAACATTTTTTGAGAGTAATAGTGTAAGTGTCAGTTCACAAAGTTGTTAACAGCCACACTTAATTGTTAGATCTCAATTGAAAAGTTTTAAAATTGTAAGAACTCAATAGAACACAATGATTTATTAGAGACTAAATTGATAGTTTCCAAATTTATCATGAACTCAAAACATAACTAAGCTTAAAATAAATATTGTTAAAATGAAATTTTATCTCGCAAGAAATTAAATTGTTTTATCCAAACATGAAATTGAAATGTAAAGTATTTTAATTTATTTATCCAAACAAGTTATTTAGAAAATGAAGGAAATTTAATTACAAACAATTCAAATACAATGCATTTCAATTTCTCAACATTGTTGAGATGCTTCATCAAATACAAGTTAAAGGATTATATATGAAATTACCCTAAAACAAACATAAAGGTAGTGAGCAAAATAAAGCCATCTGTGGAGCACTAATATTTGTTGTTGATTAAGTGTATCTGAAATGTTTTTGATGATGTCCATTATAGCATGACAATGGTTAACATAACATAGCATGACAATGGTTAACATGACATGTGTGTGATAATCTGAAAATGTTAATCTGCTGCCTCGATAATCAACTAGCCAACTAATGTAGTCGACTAGGCTCGTGTTGACAACAACTGATTTATAAAAACAAACTTTGCACCTGTTGTTAAAAGAGTTGTTCAACCCAAAGAAAGAAAGAAAGGTGTGGAACAAGTTCTTGGAGCTATCTTGGAAGATCTTCTTGAGAATTTCATCAAAACACATCAAAGTTGGCTTGGCAAGATGGAGAAATTTCAGTCTTGGAAAAGGTGTACTCAATCTAATCTTTAGGTTGTGTTCTTGTGTTCTAAGTATAGTTTGAAACTCTATGTTTTACTGTTTTCTAGTTAAAGCAAGTGTATGTGATAGCCTTGCTGTTTTTGGTTGTTAAAGCAAGTGTGTGTGATAGCCTTGCTGTTTTTGTTTGTTGAAGCAAGTGTGTGGTATAACCTTGCTTGTGTGATCTTTTTATCTTAGAGTTTAGATTTACCAAGTGTCTATGTAAATTTTGTAATTCTTGAGATATAGTGAAAATCTCTAGCCGTGGTTTATTAGGGGAAACTGGATGTAGATTCTAAGGAATCAAACCAGTATAAATCTTTTGTGTGCTTTATCTCTTCTTCTCTATATTTTGACATGGTATAAATTCTTCAAACATTAAGCATCCAATCACACTAATTCAATTGATTCAACAAGCAAAGGGTTTATCAAAACAGTTTCAAAATTGCTAAAACTAGGAAAAATTTGTTAAAACCAATTCACCCCCTCTTGGTTGTGAAATATTGATGCATCAAATCTATCAATATTATTATTTTCACATGACATAATGTATCATTTTCCCACTAAATCAACTTCACCAAACCAGTGAAAGGGTATTCTTAACCTAGGTTACTGTTCATTTGCTAAGATCAAGTTTTAATGATAATAAATTATTAAAATACAAAATCTCGGTATTATAATAGTTTGCCGAAAAAATGCGATTAGAGAAAACAAGATTACACACTACATGACAAATCACAAATTATCTTCGAAATTAACATTTTACATTTTATTCACAAATTGCCAGCTTCTTTGGTATCATGATACATAACCAATATGTTTTTTTTCCAAAGCATGTATTCAGTGGCACGAAGGAGTTTAACATAAGGACTACACCACATATTTTTTAGTTACAAAGATGAATTCTAAAATTGAAAGACAAAAAAAAGTTATTCCAAATAAAGAAAATTAAAAGTATATGTAATCTACATTACTTTAATTATTGTTTGATCTCAATAATTGCATCAAAATCCAAAACCAAAGATTCAACAATTGCAAAAACAACAACTCTGATAATACTTTTGGAGAAAATAGGGGTTTGGCCATTGAGTTGTTCGAGCATCTAATTACTTGATTAGAGAGAACGAAGACAAGAAAGCATATAAGAGAAGATGAAAAACATGATAATATTATTACAAAAAAGAAAACCAATGCCTTGGAAGTGCGAGTAAGACGATCATCATTCTCACTGACGGAGATGTTAAGGATCGTCGTGAAACACATCTCCTCGCTTTGCCAGCCTATGGAGGATGATAACGATGGCGACGATGGTGAGAAACACAGAGTGACGGATTTCAACCTCTCCGATGTGAAGGTTGTTCGCGTGACGAGAACAACAACGAAGAGTTTGACCGAATAATAGTTGAGATGCTCGACGAGAGGCGGCCAATAGGAATGCGTCGTGGCCACCAGCATACGAGTTTGATTGCACGGAATGGTTAGGGTTCTGCAACCGAGGATGTCTTTAATGGTAAAAGTAAATACATAATAATATTAAAAAAGTATTTATAATATTAAAGATCAAGAGTAAGAATGCTAGTGAATTTAAAAAAGTATTTGAAAAGCCACAATAACAATAATAATATTATTTATTAAGATTTTAAGTATAACATTTTATTTATAAAAATAAATACATAATATTATTGTTAATATTATAAAATCTGTTTGTATTAATATTGATTTTTTACTAATATCCTTTTGAAAAGGAATTTGTATTTTTTTTTAAATAATAATTTTAAAAAATTTATAGATATTTTTCTGAAAAATATTTCACAATTAAAATTAATTCTAAAACAATTTCATGAACATTTTACATAAAAATTACAAGCAGTAGATATTTATTTTAAGAAAATTTTCAATAAAATTTACATATAATAACATCAATTATTTACAAATAATATTTTACAAAATTTGTAGATATTTTTTGCTGAAAATAATTCTAAAAAACTTTCATGAATATTTTTTATGAAAAATATTTTCTAATAAAATTTGCAAATAGTTTTTATTGATAAAATGACCTATCTTTTAAAGTATAACTAATTAGCTTCAAATTAGCTATGACAATTTTTTGTCGTTAATCCCTCGCTAAATAGTCATAAATAATTTTTCTCGCTAGTTTCCTCGCAAATTAGTTACGATTTTTTTGTCATTGATCCCTCTCTAAGTAGTGGGGAATAAATTTTCTCGCTAATTTCTTTCACAAATTATGTACGAAATTTTTTTGTCGTTGATCCCTTGCTCAATAGTGATAAATTAGTGAGAAATAATTTCTCTCGCTAATTGCCTAAAAATTTAGCTACGAAATGTTTTTGTCACTGATCCCTCCCTAAATAGCGAGAAATTAGTGAGAAATATTTTCTCTTGCAAATTTCCCTCACAAATTAGCATTTCTATTGTAGTGTGTTCTTACTATTAACCAAAGTACATTCTCAATTAAAAATATTAATTTTGTAGATTAATCATAGTAAATTAACCAAAGTACATTCTTAATTAAATATTACTATGTCTGATCATATCTATTCTTTTATCTCTTATATCAAGTAAAAAGCTAATTAACCAAAGTACATTCATGATTAATTCTTGTTAAAGTTTCCACCTTTAATTAAAGTACATTCCCAATTATTAGCGAAAACCCATTAAATCACATGAAAGTTTCTAACTTAAATCAAAGTATATTCTCAATTAAAATTAAAAACCATTAGACTCATATAATCAACATGCATAAGGATTAAAAAATCTCACTAATTAGGTATGATGTAAAAACCATTACTTTTTATGTTATTTAGAGATAAAAGACACAAACGAATGATTAAAAACCATTTGCCTTCTTGACTTTGACATACTAATTTAATTATTTTAAATAACATACATAGATTACAAGACCTAAACAACTAAACCCCTAAGTCTTCAATGTATCTCTTGAATCAAAGCATTCTTTTAAGTCTTCAACATTTTTCCATGCATCATCATCAAGTCTTCCATACTTCTTCATAAGTTATCATCAGCATCAAAACTCCTTATTGGAGAAAGATGTCCATCTTCTTCTTTTTGTCAACAAAGGGTTCCTAAACTCTGATGTCATCCAGATCATCAGGTTTGTTCGGGTCGTCGGGTCCATTCGGGTTTTTGGGCTCATCCATGTTGTTTAATCCGTCTAAATCGTCGAGGTCGTACAGATCATCGGGACCACCCGAGTCATCGTGCTTGCCTGGGTTGTTAGGCCCATCCGGGTCATCAAGTACGTCTAGGTCTTCAGACCCATCCAGTTTGTTGGGTCGGTTCGGGTCTTCGGGCCCGTACGTCTAGGTCTTTAGACCCATCCAGTTTGTTGGGTCGGTTTGGGTCTTCGGGCCTGTTCGGGCCTTAAGGCCCGTCCGGGTCGTCGGACCCGTCTTGGGCTTCAGACTTGTACGGGTGATCAGACTTGTTTATCTCGTAGGGGCCTGTCTGGGTCTTCGGACCCGTCCATGTCGCTCGGCTTGATCTTTGACTCTAGCTTAATGTAGTATTATTTTGGGGGACCTAACCCACCTTAGCCCTAACCCTAACCTACTAGAGAGGGGGCTTTGTGTAACATCCCAATTTTTTGGATGTCATAGATAGTTGGAAAACGAACACATTTGACGAAAAATGATTATCATTGAAAATGTACTAATAAAAATACTTTTACTTTAATTTAAATTACATAATTAAAAATGTCAATTTGTCTAAAAATTCAAATAACCAATGCGAACAAAAGAAAATTACATAATTTTTAGTATCTGATTTTAAACAACTAAATATATTATAAAAGCTCCCGAGTCCACCCCAGCCTCTCGTCAATCTTCTTCATGCCAAGATTATATGCAATATCATCTGCTCCCTTATAAAGCACACGTTATACGATCATCGCACATACAACAAACACACAGACAAACAAATAGGGATAAGCTAACCATAAAAAATGATATTCATAAAAGACATTCGTAAATAAAACATGTCCAATAATACTCAATGTCACATTCAATTAACACGAAAACTTTATGATCACAATCCATCCTTGGTTTGAACACACAAACCCCAAATCCAAACAATCATACTAAACCAAACATAGCTTCACATTCATCTAAAATCTTCATTAAATTCCACCAAGAGTTTTTAAGCAAGGCAAAACACTCTCAACATGCAACACATGAGAATTTCATATTGCCAACAAAGTACTCACAATCACATCATGCATGGTAAGTAAAATTCCAAAGCAATAAACCCATTAACTTTTCAAATAATACATTCATATAATGAACCCAACAAGTGACATTCATTCAAACACAGTATAACATCACACACAAGTAATTATCCTCAAACCACCATTTAAACTACTTAATCATGCAACCCATACAAACCAAGAAAAACCACCAATCACATAACTCATTTATCCACGTCACTCTCCCACCTTCATGCCTCAACATCCTCACTTACATCTCTCTCTCTTGGAAAATAACTAATTCTTATAATTTTTATCCAATCCAACTTAACAACACATTATGCAAACGATTTGGGATTTTAGAAATAAAACTTCAGCTTGTGTAAAACTCTAAAAATTATGTATTTATATTCAAATTAAAGATGATTGAATCAAGAATCAAATGCAACAATAACTAACTTAATTGATTAACTATAGAGAAAGTTATGCACCAAACAAGCAACAAAGATCAATGCTGTCAACAAGCAAACTATAAGAACCTTGCGATAAAAATTGCTCTCACTACAGAGCTCCGGTTCAAGATCCGATCGGTCAAAGTCAAGAACTATTTGTTAACAATCTGTTGTTAACATTTCAGCTCGATCCAATGGTTAGCAAAGTAGGAACCTCCATTTTACGAAACTTGTGCAGTGTAGGAAAATGGGTAGCGCAATTAATCCAATCAAGAACCCAAATCCCGTAGTACTTCACCTTAAAATTAAAAAAAAAAAACTTCAAACACTAAATGTATGGATGCAAACGAAAATCAAGATTGCCCTACCACCAACCAAATAAGTATATTTCACACTTTTAATGCATTATGTGGGCCCTTAAGAGAAGTGTTTCATGGTACAATGAAACTAAAAACTGTAACAAGTAAAAATAAAACTAGACAACCCCACCAATTTAGAATGACTATTCAAAAGAAATTTGCATCACTATTTGAAAAGAAATTCAAATCAACAATGTGCATAGAAATTGAAACAACACAGCTGCACCCAATCATTTAAATTCCACGCACTACACCATATAGCAAAAAGAATGCATGGCAAGGTTTCAAAAAGGTTACATTACTAAGCAAAGATAGAAGAAGGAAACGTGATCAACTTCATTCATGAAGCAACATGAAAACAAGAGAAGTAAAAGGTTGGCTTCCTCTACCTGAATTTCTTCTTTCCCTCTCCCATAGCTTTCAACTCTCAATTTCTCTCCCTCTCCTCCTTCCAAAACCCTAACTTTTAACCTATATACCCCTCTCACTCTAAATATTTTCTGTTAATATCCTTTGTTTTAAATTAAATTTTTCTTGGTTGTTATCATATTTTAAATCACAATTCAAAAGATAAAGGAAAAAATATTAAAATATAGAAATTATATAATGCAGCATAAATGATATATATATATATATATATATATATATATATATATATATATATATATATATATATATATATACTCCAGAGTTTCACATGATATAACATGCATTATAAGTATTAGAACACTTATAATCCACAAACCACAATTCCTTAAATCACTTAAATAATTATTATAAATACCACAATAACTTAAATCACTCAAATAATAATTATTTCCTATTTCATAATTTAATAACCTAATTAAATTAAATAAATCAACAATATTAATCAAGTCATTAATTTTTTTCCATGCGTTCCCCTTTTTGTCTAATTTTTGTCGGGTCTTACACTTTGGGGTCTAGGGTTTTTTTTGGCCCCCTCATTTGGGGCCTCCCTAAAAGTGGGCTTTATTAAGAGTGGGTCAGGGCTGACCCATGGGCTAGGGGCCAAATTGACACCTCTAATTGCTCCAATGTGGGTTGCAACTGCTGGTTGGGTGTTTTTTTGTTCATCATAGAGGTGCAAGCTTTATGGAGGATGAACGAAGATGAAGATGGTGTATCGTTGGCACTGTTTCGGCAAAAAGCTTCATGGTGGCTGCCTAGGGTTTCTGCTTTTGTGGAGAAGGATGAGAGGCTTAAGATGATAAGTGGCACCATGTGATTGGATTAATTTTGTGAGTTGTGATGCTAACACATTTCATGTTATGATTGTTTCTAATGTGAGTTTGGACTTCCATGTGGGCTAATTTTTAAGTGATGGAAGGGTGAAAATAGAAACAATTGAGGGTGCAAAATAGGATTTTGGTTGACACATATGAAAAAGGGGAGCATATAAGTAATGTAAGGGGTTAGAAGTGATTTTTCTAAAACTTTAATCAATTTATTTTCACAACTTAAATGAGGTTAATCCTAATGTCAACTGCATGAAAAAACATTGGAATATCCAAAAATAATTTATGCAACTAAAAAACACTTTTTAAGACATTATTATCTCACATGCTTAATAAATTTAATTATCATAAATCCTAATTAAATCAATCTTTTAAGAACAAAATTCAATTAAAAATCTAGAATTAAACATTAAATGAGGGCAAAAATATGCATTCATCATTCACCTTAAGTCCTAGCACCAATTCAAAGCTTTTTATTATCCTCATATTTTAAACATTAGCATCACTAACAAAGAGGGTATCATCCGCAAATTGTAGTAACCTCACTTCTATTTCGTTTTTACACACCTTTACACCACCATATAGGTTTTCCTTAAGAGCTCGTATGACCAACCCTACTAGACCCTCTAGTACTATGAGAAATAAGAATGGAGCCAAAGGGTCCCATTGTCTCAAACCCCTTGTCGGGGGCAAACTCCACATTTGGGGAACAATTGACTAGAATCGATATTGAGGATGATTCCATACATTGTTTTATCCTACCAACCCATTTATCATTAAACCCTAATCTTTCAATCATATAGTATAGAAAATCCCAACTTACTGAATTGTAGGCCTTTTCAAAATCCACCTTAACAATTACCATCTTCTTCTTTCTAACCTTTAAGGAATGTTGATTGAGAAAAGTCTATGATCTTAGGTAGCTCACGCTTCATCCTATTTGCAATAATCTTAGATATGATCTTATAGATACAACCTATGACAGATTTTGGTCTAGAATCCTCTAAGCCTATTGAGTTTTGGTTTTTTGGTATAATTGCCATGAATGAGGCATTACACCTTTTTGGTATTTTTCCTAAGCTATAAAACTAGGGAATCGCCTGACATACTTCATTCTTTATGGTATCCTAATTAATTTCGATGAAGTAAAAATTGAATCCATTTAGTCTTGGACTCTTAGTTCGTCCACACTGGCTTATAGCATCCTTAATTTCCTTCTCTTGTATTTCCATTAACAAAAACCTATCGTCATTATCATTTATTTTTTTGAACTCAACTTCTTAAAGATTAAGGACACTTTTCTTAAGCACTATAAATTTTTTTTCAAAGATATGCCTTACCTCTTCTTTCACTATACTCAGATCCTCACACCACTGCCCGTTCACTGCCAACCCTTTTAACTTATTCTTAATCCTTCTTCATGTTATTCTAGAATTGAAATACTTAGAGTTTGTAACCCTTTGTTCTATCTATTTAATCCTTGCCTTCTGATTCAAGATGATCCTTGTCTAACTATTTCTTGTTCTAAAAAATATAATATTGTTTACCCTTTGAAGTCCACCTCACACACTCTACTTTTACATGTGCCTTTACCCACATAAAACAACTCATTAAAATCACAGAAACCTCTTTTATATAATTTTAAAATATAAAATATATAACTAAAATTAATTTTTATATAAATTCAAATTAATTCATATATGTACATAGACAATTTTAAAATAACTAATTTGAATTTCTACACAAATTAAAAGTAATAAACTAGACTTTTTATGTTACTTTATCTTGTTTTATCTTAAAATAGTTATATAAAGTTAAATATGGTAAAAGTTTAGGTATTTATGTAACATATATAACAACTCCAAAAATAGAATAGATTTACTACACATTTAATGGACTACTGCTACAAAATATATATTTTAAGGTTTAGGGTTTAGTTTAGGGTTTATGGTCTACAAAATATATAAACCCTAAACCTTAAACCCTAAAGGATTACCACATAGTATATATTTGATAAGTGTCTAGTTTTAGTAAAATTACATGTCATTTAGACACTTTTCTTGCATGATTTTAATAGAAATCTTAGCAAAATAACCCTTTTTAACTTTAATTACATAATGAGAAGTAGAGAAGTAGTAACAAGTGGAATTTAATGTATTTGTGTTGTTTTTGCATGTAAAATGAAGGAAATTGTGACTGATGTGACTAAGCGGTATAAATGGTGTTAAGTGCCACAAATGCGGTGAAGGAAACCCTCATGAGGAAGAAAGATCTAGAATAGTAAAAAGTGGGATTTATTGTATTTGTTATGTTTTTGCATGTAAAATGAAGGAAATTATGACAGATGCGACTAAGCGGTAGAAATGGTGCTAAGCGCCACAAACGCAGTTAAGGAAACCCTCATGAGTTGGAAAGATCTAGAATAGGAAAATGTGGAATTTAATGTATTTGTGTTGTTTTTGCATGTAAAATGAAGGAAATTGTGACTAATGCGGCTCAGTAGTAGAAATGGTGTTGAGTGCCACAAACACAGTTAAGGAAACCCCTATGAGGAGGAAAGATCTGGAATAGCCCGGGCCCAAAATGTTCAACTTAAGCCCTAAGAAAGGCGGTTTGGAAAGATCTAGAATGGCACCTTTATGGCCTGCCAAAGTTGGAATTGAAGCAACACACTATTTTTCTATAAAAACAACACATGCATTTGTCATTTGTATGCTGGTTTTAGGAACTAATATAGTAGTTCAGTTTTATGTTCTTAGGTCCTGATTATAATATCCTTAGAAGAGAACTGTGGGAGGAAGTGTAACATCCCGTCAGGATATTGCGGATTTTTATAAATAAATAAAGAAATAATAAACAATTTCATTAAATAATACCTCATTTCCCAAAACGCGGAAAATTTAAACTTTTATAAATTTCAATGATAAAACCAAAATCCATAATTACAAAAGTAGAATAATCCAAAAATATCTTATAAGAGTTTACAACTTATGCCAAAATTATAAAACATGAAAATATATAAAACTCCCAAGCTTTTTCCCCGCTCCGTGACTAAGCCTCACCATCACCACATGCATCAACATCATCTGCTCACGTGTACCGCATACACGATCATCGCCAAACACAAGCAGATAGAGTAAGCTTAACAGAATCAACATACAATTACATTCATACACATATATAAGTCACTTATTTATATATATATATATATATATATATATATATATATATATATATATATATATATATATATCATGCAAATACCAAATAAAATCCCTCCTTCGATTCCATATTACTTGGCCACAAGCAGGTCATTGGTGGTCTACCTCTTTTAGTGATTACTCTAAGGTGACTTGCTGCCATACCTATCAGACACAACCGATAGAGCACGTGCGCGAACCATTACTACGGATCATACACCGTAATGCCAGGTGGAGTTCCTAAATACGAACATAGTTCGTAACGTCCCAAGACTACCAAACTCGTCAACAATTTACTGAGGAGGGCAATCTATCCGGACCCATCCGTACTGGCCACATCCGTACTGGCAACAACCAGCACACTCGCACCAGCAACACTCGCCAACCCGAGCTCAACTCAAGGGTTCCTTGTGTTCATCCGCCATCCCGAGTTCAACTCGAGAGATGCCATTCCGAGCTCAACTCGAGGAATGCCACATGCTTAACCCCTCTCCCGAGCTCAACTCAAGGGATACGTTGCGAGCTCAACTCAAGGAACACCAGCAATCCCACCTTTCAAGCTTCACCAAAAGCCTTGCAGATCACCTATGTAGAATCAGCAACCCAAAGCTGCAGCAACAAATTTGCCTGGCGGGGGACACGTACTGTCGGGCGTAGCCGCTTCCAGACCGCCTGGCGGGGGACACGTATCACCAGGCGCCAAACGCCTCAGAAATGCCCTCGCTGCAGACACCGCCTAGCGGGACAACCCACACCGCCAGGCGCACGTAACTAGAAGTCCTTTGACCTTGCAGACTTCGCCTGGTAGAATGCTACCTGCCGTCAGGCGCTACACGTACAAATTGCTCTCTATTTCCAAGCTATCGCCTGGCGGTTCGCATTCCCACAGCCAGGCGCCATATCGTAATTTGCAAACATACGAAATCTGATTTAGGTTCTAGCTTACCTTCTCACACACTCTCTCATAGTGTATTTCACCTAATTAATCACTTCAACTCTCATGTGATTCCATTTATACCAAGGTTCTTAATCCCATTTAGGTTCACCAACCTAATTTTACAATTCCGTAAAATTACTTAAGTTCAACATTGCTAAATCCTAATATTCCAAATTCAGCCTCATGACTCTTACCATATACCATTTACCAAATTGTTAGTTAAGTCTCCATCATACGTCATATGGTATGTCAACCATGACCTAGTCACATTTACATCATACTCCCAACTCGTGCACTTCCAATTAATATTACTATCCCACTTTCCAGTCCACTTTCACACCAATTAACACTCTGATTTAATTAATCTGAACTTCACTATTATTAATCCCTAAATCCACCCAAGGCAGTCATATCTTAGTACTCTTACATAGCTATATCTCTTTCTTTTCTTATTCTTTGAATCTCCATTAGACATCCCAAATTTTCCACCAATTCTGTTCTTCTAACACTCCAATTGCCTTGGGTTTATCTTCCAATTTCCACTATTCTCTAAACACAATCAACCCACTGCACTGGTATAGCATCTAGCGGCAGACTAAGTGCCGCCAAGCGATTCTTGTTTATTCCAGGGACCCAACTTCTCCATGCACCTGCGAGCATTAACCAAATCCCCAACGACTCTGTTTTGCATTGAATTTATTACTCAAATGCTACACTCACAAGCTTAGGATCAAGGTTCATTCCTATGGCTTTCAATATACTAAATTTCGTTACATTTTTTCCAATTAACTCAGTGCCACAATAAAATCTCAAATCCTCAACCCAAAAATGATATTTATACAATTTTTGTCCAATGCAACCATCAATCACCTACAATTCAATTATGTATAACGTCCAAACCCTCACAACCAATTCGTACTCCCCTTTTTCCGAATCAGAAACAACCCAAAACCCGAAACACATCGAAATCGAGCCAATATAGCACGCATCGCCTAGCGGATCAATTACAATCGCCAGGTTGTTCATAGGAAACCCATAAATTGGGTGGTGTGGTTCGTGTCGCCTGGTGGTTCCTTTACAGGAACCCAAAACTACATAAATAGTGATGTATCGCCTGACAAAAATTCATCACCCGCCAGGCGGTTCTTGGAAAATTCCAGAAACCCAGAAATTTACGTGAACAACAAAGTATTCATGCATAAATAAGATATTCCATCATACAATTAAACCAAATGTGCGAATTAACAAGTAAAACTTCCCTAACCTAGTTTCCTTAGCTTAGAACTTGGTAGTCTTTGGGTCTCCTTTACTTCCTTGGCTTCTCTCAATTCAACCTCAAGACTCCACCCAATCCTCAACACTCTCAATTTTCGTTCTCTCCTCTGTAGTCACAATAATAGCCCACCAAAACCCCCTTTCTTACCCCTAATTGGCCTTTTAAAAGTGGTCTTAATGTGGTTTAATGGTCTAAAAACAAGAAATGCAATTAAACTATGGTTAATGTCATTTAATTGGTTGTCTTATGATGGTTTTCCAGCCTTCCTTGGCTGCTAGGGTTTTCTTCTACCTTTTCATATTCCATCCAAAACCAAAAATAGCAAAATAAGGTTAAATTTGGGTTCTCCAAGGTTTGAACCCTCAACCATGCCAATGCCAAGTCAATGCCAAATCATCATGCCAATTCATGTTTCTTGCTAACTAATATAGTTCAAGTATTATATCATTCCACAATAAGATCACACACACACACACACACACACACACACACACACACACACACACACACATATATATA
>Ga0214544_1006079_pt1 | contig 22681 bp, 13 predicted proteins | sample CNSS3metaG_FD_160074 | JGI IMG/M metagenome (GOLD analysis project Ga0214544, IMG submission 160074) | Root nodule microbial communities from cowpea collected in UCLA plant growth center, Los Angeles, California, USA - CNSS3 | ecosystem: Host-associated > Plants > Roots > Nodule | place: USA...
TAATTTGTTAAAAATCAATTCCGTGTTCGTTGGGAGACGACTTAGGGTTACTTTACCCTTTCTATTTTCTTGACTACTTTCTTAACAATACTGAAGTTGTTATAGATAAGTAGTATTAATTTGATCGCGTCAACGACAACGTTATCAATTACTATTAAATGTTATGGCATCAAGTTGTTTCAAAATTTCTAACCCCGATAATAATTTTGTAGCACCTCTTTCTTCAATTGTGCCATCAAATTGCTTTTTCATCAATCTAAATTTATGGGTTCTCTCTAAAAAGCATCGATGACCCATGAAACACCACTTGTTACTACGTCTTAATCGACAAGGAAAATCGTCATAATTACAAGTTCGACAAGCATAACCAGTATAAGTATTCCACCCAGATAGAGTACAATGTCCAGGAAAATCACTAACTGTCCACATGAGAGACGCTCGCATTACAAACACTTTGTTTGAAAAAGAATCATATGTTTCAACTCCTTCTGTCCATAGCTCATTCAACTCTTTCACTAAAGGTTGTAAGTACACATCTATCTTGTTTCCTGGCATTTTTTTCCTGGAATTATCATAGAAAGAATAAGAGATGATTGTTTCATGCACTCCCAAGGAGGTCTTTTGTATGGAATTAAAATCATTGGCCATATACTATGACTATTATTCATGGTTCGATAAGGATTGAAGCCATATGTTGCAAGCCCAAGGCGAACATTTCTAGGTTCTAGAGCAAACTCAGGGTGAAGTTGATCAAAACGCTTCCATGCTTTACCATCTCTTGGATGTCTCAACAATCCATCTGGGTTATTGTTTAAAATATGCCATCTCATGGACTTGCTATTTTTGGAGACATGAATAATCTTTGTAACCTTGGTTTCAAGGGAAAGTAACGTAATACCTTTACTGGTAGTTTCTTTTTTCCACTTGTACCTATTTTCTTCCATCTAGATTTCTTACAATATTTGCAATTCTCCAATTTTTCATCTTCTCCCCAGTACAACATGCAGGTTTTTGGGCAAACATCTATTTTGGTATAATTAAGACCAAGCTTTTGTATCACCTTCTTTGCCTCATAAAATGAACTAGGAAATTTTGCATACTCAAATGCGTCTGTCAATAACTCTAAAATCATCGTCATAGCCTTATTAGTCATACCACACAAACATTTTATATAATACAACCTTAATAGAAAAGACAACTTTGAATACTTTTGACATCCTTCATACAACTCTTGGTTACAATCTTTGAGAACCTCAATACTTCATTTGGCATGGTTTCTACAAATTCATTTTTATTCATCCCAAATACATCATTTATCATATCTATCACTGGATTTTCATTTTGTGATGGCACATTTACTACATTTGTGTCTCTTGATTGCATTGTGTCATGTTTCTCCATGCCAAATCCAAACTTTGTAATTTTTTGGAAACTGCTTGCAAATTAAGTGGTCAAACACAACGGCTCTGGTTTCCCATTTATTATAGTGACATCTAGGACAAGGACACCTTATTGTACCATTGACAGATCGACATTCAAATGCAAAGTCTAGAAACTCATTTAACCCATCTAGATATTCAGTTGTATTTCGTGGCATATCAATCCATGACTTATCCATTAATAAACTTGTCTAGTTGAGTTCAAGGAGAAAAAACTAGTTGTAAATAATTGGATATAAATGAGGGATTCAATGAGATTAGAAGTTGTAAACACTAAAATAGAAAACATAAGTGTCCAAACATAAGTGTGTTATCAAGGATATGTTGAACTTAATTTTAGAATAGCTTAAGACTTTTTATTTTCTGTGTCTGCATAAATCATAAATCCTCAACATGTTTTCTTTTTAAATTTAAGCATATGAATATTTGTTACGATTTTATAAGTGTGTTATCAAGGATATGTTGAACTTAATTTTAGAATAGCTTAAGACTTTTTATTTTCTGTGTCTGCATAAATCATAAATCCTCAACATGTTTTCTTTTCAAATTTAAGCATATGAATATTTGTTTTAAAATTTAGTCACCGGATTTAGAGTTACATCCCATGCTATTCAAACATCGGTTGCAGGTGATTCTTCCAACTAGACATATATGTGAAGCAGTGATCTTTATAGGCAAATGCATTTAATTAGCTTTCTTTTCATTTTTAAAAGCTTCATATAAATTCATCTTTTCCATACCATTTGTTTGTAAAAAGATAGTCATACCGTGATAAATTCTTAGTTATATCGAGCCTAGAAGAGGTAGGGATCTTAAATCAAACCGTTTCAGCAAGTTATATTGATTATAAGGATAAGAATATATATATATATATATATATATATTACTTTTATATCATTTTAATACTTAATTTTTTACACTGTTTATTTTAAATTATGAAAATATATTTAAATAATTGTTATTTGATATTTTTATTTTATATTTATATAATTATAATTTTTTACTAAAAATTTACATCAGAAACAATTGATATATCTTTCACATCGATTATTTAATAATATAATATTTTTTATTTTATTTTTATAAAAGATTATTTAGTTCATATTTAAAATAATAGAGAAATATATAGTTGTGAGTATAGGTATAATCATGACTAGTTAAATATATGAAAAGAATAACTTTTTACTTGAAAAACATGTCCCATTCCCTTCCGATCCCTACTTTCACGAGTATAAAATCTTCTTTGAAAATATGTTTTAAAGTAATTTACCTGAACATTAGACATGTTAATGTCATGTTTTATTTATTATATTATTTTTATTTTCAATGTATACATGTATTTCTTCAAAATCACATTACAGAAGAACTTTATAAGTAAACACTTGAACTCATAATGTACACATAAACTTACCTCACTCGTTGTTCTCCTGTGCTAGATCCACCAACCATAGAAAGCCATTCTGCGCAATGAATTGTTGCTTCAATATCCTGGACAAAATGAACAGCATTGGGCTCAAGTGTAAAGGGGAATTTTATATTTGAAAGGTTTGAATTTGTAGATGGAAGAGTAAATGAGATAATGAGGTTGTGAAGTGTCATTTGTCAAATCGTCTTTCACAACCAATGAATAGATTAATTATAGGACGAAATGTCTGTGTAGTTGTTTTCAGTGGTAGAACCTACAAACAATCCTAATGCATAGTCACACACGTGCTAGGTACCTACAATTACAATTCCAATCTTTATAGACACTCTTAAACTTCAACAGTATATAACAATTAGCTTTACAAAATACTATCACTACACTTTGCATACATCGAAGCACCCTAAATAAAGTAAACAAACTTGCTAAAGTGGGGAACATGTATCAATCTCAATTCCCACAATAAATACACCAAATAAAAACAGAAACACACACATCATCATCCCCATGTGACCTCTCTCTGCTGCATGCATATACATCTTTACACTTTAATTCAAACATAAGATTCAGCCAGATATCAGGCCTTGCCAAAACCAAAATGCTGCATTAATTAACCATAATTTCTATTCCAAGTAAACACTCATTTTATTCACATACTTGCAAACTGACTCAATAACACCACTTCCTTTATCAACAATAAGTTGTTTGACTCTATTTTTTTTTATGTTCAAATAACAAAACTCCAATGCTTAAATATTCTGGTCAGAGACCAAACCAACCTCTGCAAGAAACACAATATAAACTTATCCATGTAATTAACTTTACTTACCATTGCCAATGTAACCTTTTAGAATTGAATTATGTAATGTTATTTAATCAATAGCTGCGATTAGTTTATTAACTTTTACAGTAGTAATGAATGATTATAAACTTTTATTCATTTGTATGTGAATATAATTTTCCTGAAGTAAATTTTGAGTTGGAAATGTTTATTGTTCTAACTTTTAAACAAGAGTTAGACTTCTGCATAAGAAAAGTGGTCCTCAGTATATTTAGCATAAGTGTACATGTACAATTATAATAAGCTTGTGCTTGATTTAAGTTGCTATGGAAAACTTACTTTTCTTGATTAATCTGTCTTTTGTGCGAATGTTGAATGTTATGAATGAAAATATGTGTTTATAATATATATATATATATATATATATATATATATATATATATATATATTAGTCCATAATGGGAAAGCAAACATGGTGAAAAGGGTATATTGGTGGAATTCCCCCTTGATCGTAAACATGAAGTCAAATAAAAGCGATATTTCATAAAATTTCCTTAGAAAGAAAGGTTGAAAAGAAGAGACTGTGACGTCCCCGTGTATTCTGGAGGAATGGTTGGTGTCACAATAAGGTGGCTAACACTGTTTTTAAGTTACTACAGGGAGCAGAAGAGTCTTGGCTTCCAAATATTTGAAAGATAAGAAGTGGACATTTTTAGGGATAATTATAACTAACATGGATATATATAATACGCATCACACCAAGAGTAAAAACAATGGCATGCTAATAAGGCCAATGATGTGATATCCTTTCCCTCTCTCTGCCAAACTAAATTAATATTTCGTTGTGGTTTTTGTGTTAATCTTCAATTTCCGTGTGGTTGGTTGGTTTTTTGGAAGTGCTTGTAGGAAATAGCATGTGGAAAGCAACTGAACCATGTGGAAAAAGCATGTTAAAAATTCAAATGCTCAATAAAATGTCTGCTAAAAGAACCAGATATCACATAATGCATCTCAAAGAAGGTTTCTGCAAGCCATACGAATTGGAAAAGTCCAATAAGTTTTGAGGAAATACATGACTACCTTCTCACAGATTTTTATTAGGATGAGTCCAATCAAGACCTAAATCACTGATGTTACACATTTTCATGTCTCAAAGAAAAACTTTTTATCTGTTTCATGGTGATGCCATTTTTCACGAATAATTTCCTTATATGAAGAATTTGAAAACTAAAAGATGCTTATACAGTTTTCTATTTACATGTGTAAATCATTTGAAGTTTAATGTAAGAACTAAGATTATGATCGAAAAAGAATGGCTGTGGTTGGAGAAGTAAAAACTGCTATCTAAAATCTCATGCTTAGTTCTCTCCATAGAAAAGTTAAAAATTACAAAACTCTTTTTCCGTTCACAAAAGTTCCTCAAAACAAGGACTAAGGTCCGTGAAAAAGACCATAACAACTATGAATCCAGGACAGAGACAAAATCATAGGAACTAAATGATATCACAGTTAATTAAATACCAGTAAAAAAATCATCAATGCCTCTGAAAGTAGGAAGAGGTTTTAGTGAACACAGATTGAGATTAATTTTAATGTGCTCTTTAGTAGAAAGAAATGATGATGATTGATAATAGAAAATGAGAATTAAGCAATGTTTGGCATGTACTGAAACACTACAAAGTTAAATATTGTGTGCGTTGTCCAAAGCATCTTAGATTTCCGTTGAGTGAGTTTGGAATCTCAACAATAGTAACTTCAGAAATCTCTAATACAAGACTCAAAATAGTAAACTAAGAACATAGATATATACCTCAACAATATCCTAACGAGGTAACTTCTTCTTGAGCTTAACCGATTTCAATTCCAGATTGAACCTCTGCAACTTTTCCTTCCACCATGACAAAAATTTCCATTAAATCAAGAGACCTTATGCTAATGAAAATGGACAGAGAAAATTAATAGTAAAATCATTGGTTTAGGGTTCGAAAAATAGAGAAAGAAGAACGAAAAGAAGAAACTCTACCTTCAAAATGTGAATCTACGAAAAAAACATGAAGCTCGAATGATGTTGGCTATAATTTTCGAAGGTAATCACATTTCTGAACAACAGCAAAGTGAGAGAGTGAACAACAAAGTGAGAGAGCAACCCAATAGGGCGTTCACGCGTTTAAAGTGAGACAGCAAAGTGAGAGAGCAAAGTAAGACAGTTTAAAAGTGAAATAGAGAGGTCACGCGTGAGTATAAAGTTTGGTCTCAACATTGATTGGCATAGGACTGTACTAGCGACCATGTAAAGAATAATTAGTTTCCTTTAATTAATTAACTAAGCATGACTCCAACATTGCCCTCAACATTGCCCTCACGAAGACGTAACTGTTGATATTGATGTCTGTGTTTAAAATTCAATTATATAAAATTAAAATAAAATTAAAAATTGTGACGGTCAAATAGAACCAACATAAATAGTAAATTTTTGTAACATTTTATTTAACTGTCAGAAAAAAACTGCTAATAAAAATTATTTTTTTTGTACTGAGAGGATGACATTAAGTGGATTACAATGTGAAGTTTGTGTTATTCACTTTAAGTGGATTAAAGGTGAAATTGGGTGGATTAAGAGTAAAGTTTGTTAAAGTTTGTCAGTGATTTGATGGATGTGATAGATTAAAAGTTATATTTAAATCAAAGGAAAACAAGATTACCCAATTGTACTTTATTTTAAAAATAATTAAAAATTATCATTACATAAGTTTGATTTATCGTAGAAAAAATATGAAAATGTATAAATTTAATAAAAAAATATTTAAAAGATAATGTAATAAAAAAATTTATAATTAAAAATTACTTTTTAAACCTTATTTTATAACAATTTTCAAATTTTCGTTATTAATTATTTTTGTAAAAATAATTTGAAAAGTCATATTTTTACATCATTTTCATAATTAAGCTGAAAAATAAATTGTGCACATAATTGTAATGTTCAAATCATCCTCAAACCAAGACATAATAGAGATGATTTAAAAATATAAGAATTTTCCTCTTCCTTCTGTTCTCTCTCCGTCAAGGTTGATTGGAAGGAGAGAGATGATGAATTCAAGTGGAGTATAGTGTGAAGTTTGTGTTGTTCACTTTAAGTGGATTAAAGGTTAAAGTGGGCTGATTTAGAGTAAAGTTTCTTAATGTTTGTGAGTCATTTAATGGATGTGATAGATTAAAAATTATATTGAAATCAAAGAAAAACAAGATTACCAAATTGTACTTTATTTTAAAAATAATTAAAAATTATCATTATATAAGTTTGATTTATCGTAAAAAAATATGAAAATGTAAAAATAAAAGTAATATATTTTACTAAAAAATATTTAAAAGATAATTTAATAAAAAATTTATAATTAAAAATTACTTTTTAAACCTTATTTTATTACAATTTTAAAATTTTCGTTGTTAATTATTTTTGTAAAAATAATTTGAAAAGTCATATTTTTACATCATTTTCATAATTAAGTTGAAAAATGAATTGCGGACATAATTGTAATCTTGATATCACCCTCAAACCAAGACATAACATAGATGATTTCAAAATAAAAGAATTTCTCTCTTCCTTCCCCTTTCTCCCTCAAGGTTGAACGGATGAGGAAGGAGAGGATGAATCAATTGGATTACAATGTGAAATTTGTGTTGTTCACTTTAAGTGGATTAAAGGTGAAAGTGGGCTGATTCAAAGTAAAATTTCTTAAGGTTTGTGAGTCATTTAATGGATGTGATAGATTAAAAATTATAATTAAATCAAAGAAAAACAAGATGACCAAATTGTACTTTATTTTAAAAATAATTAAAAATTATCATTATATAAGTTTGATTTATCGTAAAAAGATATGAAAATGTATAAATAAAAGTAATATATTTTACTAAAAAATATTTAAAAGATAATTTAATAAAAAAATTTATAATTAAAAATTAGTTTTTAAACCTTATTTTATTACAATTTTAAAATTTTCGTTGTTAATTATTTTTGTAAAAATAATTTGAAAAGTCATATTTTTACATCATTTTCATAATTAAGTTGAAAAAAGAATTGCGGACATAATTGTAATCTTGATATCACCCTCAAACCAAGACATAACATAGATGATTTCAAAATAGAAGAATTTCCCTCTTCCTTCCCCTTTCTCCCTCAAGGTTGAACGGATGAGGAAGGAGATGATGAATCAATTGGATTACAATGTGAAATTTGTGTGGTTCACTTTAAGTGGATTAAAGGTGAAATTGGGCTGATTCACAGTAAAGTTTCTTAAGGTTTGTGAGTCATTTAATGCATGTGATAGATTAAAAATTATAATTAAATCAAAGAAAAACAAGATGACCAAATTGTACTTTATTTCAAAAATAATTAAAAATTCTCATTATATAAGTTTAATTTATCGTAGAAAAATATGAAAATGTATAAATGAAAGTAACATATTTTAATAAAAAAATATTTTAAAGATAATTTAATAAAAAAATTTATAATTAAAAATTACTTTTTAAACCTTATTTTATTAAAATTTTGAAATTTTCGTTATTAATTATTTTTGTAAAAATAATTTGAAAAGTCATATTTTTACATCATTTTCATAATTGAGCTGAAAAATAAATTGCGGACATAATTGAAATCTTGATATCACCCTCAAACCAAGACATAATAGAGATGATTTCAAAATAGAAGAATTTCACTCTTCCTTTCCTTCTTTTTCTCAAGGTTGATCGGATGGAGAGGGAGAGAATGACATCAAGTGGATTACAATGTGAAGTTTGTGTTGTTCACTTTAAGTGGATTAAAGGTGGAAGTGGGTAGATTAAGAGTAAAGTTTGTGAGTGATTTGATGGATGTGATAGATTAAAAATTATATTTAAATCAAAGAAAAACAAGATTACCAAATTGTACTTTATTTTAAAAATAATTAAAAATTATCATTATATAAGTTTGATTTATTGTAGAAAAAATATGAAAATGTATAAATGAAAGTAACATACTTTAATAAAAAAATATTTAAAAGATAATGTAATAAAAAAATTTATAATTAAAAATTACTTTTTAAACCTTATTTTATTACAATTTTAAATTTTCGTTATTAATTATTTTTGTAAAAATAATTTGAAAAGTCATATTTTTACGTCATTTTCATAATTAAGATGAAAAATAAATTGTGGACATAATTGTAATCTAGATATCACCATCAAACCAAGACATAAGAGAGATTATTTAAGAATAGAAGAATTTCCCTCTTCCTTCCCCTTTCTCCCTCAAAGTTGATCGGATGGAGAGGGAGAGGATGAATCAAGTGGATTACAATGTGAAGTTTGTGTTGTTCACTTTAAGTGGATTAAAGGTGAAAGTGGGCTGATTTAGAGTAAAGTTTGTTAATGTTTGTGAGTGTTTTAATGGATGTGATAGATTAAAAATTATATTGAAATCAAAGATAAACAAGGTTACCAAATTGTACTTTATTTGAAAAATAATTAAAAATTATCATTATATAAGTTTGATTTATCGTATAAAAAATATGAAAATGTATAAATGAAAGTAACATATTTTAAGTAAAAAAAATTATAATTAAAAATTACTTTTTAAATGTTATTTTATAGCAATTTTCAAATTTTCGTTATTTTTACTTCGTTTTCATAATTATGCTTCAAAATAAATTGCGGACATTATTGTAATCTTGATATCACCCCCGAACCATTGCATAACAAACATGATTGAAAAATAGAGGAATTTCCCTCTTCCTTGTCCTAGATGATGAATTTAAGTGGATTAGACTATAAGGTGTCCCTGTCCTAGATGTCACTATAATAAATAGGAAACCAGAGACGTTTTGTTTGACCACTTAATTTGCAAGCAGTTTCCAAAAAATTACAAGTTTGGATTTGGCATGGAAAAACATATGACACAATGCAATCAAGAGACACAAATGTAGTAAATGTGCCATCACAAAATGAAAATCTAGTGATAGACATGATAAATGATGTATTTGGGATGAATAAAAATGATGATGTGGATTATGATGCATATGAAGGACCTTCCGAATTTGTAGAAACCATGCCAAATGAAGAATATATTGAGTTGCTCAGAGATTGTAACCAAGAGTTGTATGAAGGATGTCAAAAGTATTCAAAGTTGTCTTTTCTATTAAGGTTGTATCATATAAAATGTTTGTGTGGTATGACTAATAAGGCTATGACGATGATTTTAGAGTTATTGACAGACGCATTTGAGTATGCAAAATTTCCTAGTTCATTTTATGAGGCAAAGAAGGTGATACAAAAGCTTGGTCTTAATTGTACCAAGATAGATGTTTGCCCAAAAAACTTCATGTTGTATTGGGGAGAAGATGAAAAATTGGAGAATTACAAATATTGTAAGAAATCTAGATGGAAGAAAAAAGGTACAAGTGGAAAAAAAGAAACTACCAGTAAAGGTATTACGTTACTTTCCCTTGAAACCAAGGTTACAAAGATTATTCATGTCTCCAAAAACAGAAAAGTCCATGAGATGGCATATTTTAAACAATAACCCAGATGGATTGTTGAGACATCCAAGAGATGGTAAAGCATGGAAGAGTTTTGATCAACTTCACTCTGAATTTGCTCTAGAACCTAGAAATGTTCACCTTGGGCTTGCAATAGATGGCTTCAATCCTTATCGAACCATGAATAATAGTCATAGTATATGGCCAGTGATTTTAATTCCATACAACAGACCTCCTTGGGAGTGCATGAAACAATCATCTCTTATTCTTTCTATGATAATTCCAGGAAAAAAAATGTCAGGAAACAAGATAGATGTGTACTTACAACCTTTAGTGAAAGAGTTGAATGAGCTATGGACAGAAGGAGTTGAAACATATGATTCTTTTTCAAACGAAGTGTTTGTAATGCGAGCGTCTCTCATGTGGACAGTTAGTGATTTTCCTGGACTTTGTACTCTATCTGGGTGGAATACTTATACTGGTTATGCTTGTCCAACTTGTAATTATGACGTTTTTCCTTGTCGATTAAGATGTAGTAACAAGTGGTGTTTCATGGGTCATCGACGCTTTTTAGAGAGAAGCCATAAATTTAGATTGATGAAAAAGCAATTTGATGGCACAATTGAAGAAAGAGGTGCTACAAAATTATTATCGGGGTTAGAAATTTTGAAACAACTTGATGCCATAACATTTCATAGCAATCTTGAGTCAAGTAGTAGAGGAAACCAATGGAGAACAAAAGGCATATTCTTTAATCTTCCTTATTGGAAGGACAATCTTTTACGTCATAACCTTGATGTTATGCATCTTGAGAAGAATGTGTGTGATAATGTGTTGTATACAATGCTCAATGATGAAAAATCAAAAGATCATCTTCAAGCTCGTCAAGATCTAAAAGATATGGGGACAAAAGAAGACCTTTGGCCGGATGAAAGTGGAAAATACATTCCTTTGTTATTTACAATGACAAGAGAACAAAGAAAGATATTTCTCAATACATTAAAGAATGTGAAGATGCCAAATGGTTATTCAAGTAACATATCTTGTTGTGTTGATGATGAAAACTATAGGATATTTGGCCTTAAGAGTCATGATTCTCACATCCTCATGCAACATTTACTTCCAATAGCTATTCGAAATGTTTTGCCTCACCATGTGACTACAGTGTTGGTAGAGTTTTCTTCATTTTTCAAGGAGTTATGTTGTAAAAGATTGAATATCTCAGATCTTGACAAGTTACAACATCAAATTGTGCTTACTCTTTGCCATTTGGAAATTCTTTTACCTCCATCATTCTTCACTGTGATGGTCCATTTAACTTGTCATCTTGTTGAAGAAGTGAAATTGGGAGGACCAGTCTACTATCATTGGATGTATCCAATTGAAAGGTAAATACATGTAGTTATGTTTAACATATTTATTTTGATTAAAATATTGGTTAAATTATTGTTTTTTTTTGTAGAATGTTAGGACATTTGAAGTCCTTTGTACGAAATAGAGCACAACCTGAAGCATCTATAAGTGAAAGTTATTTAGCTGAAGAGACTCTCACTTTTTACTCATTGTATGAAGAAGTTGAATCAAGGTTGAATAGAAGTCGACGTGTTGATGATCGTCCTAATGAAAGTGAACATCTTCAAATTATTTATCCTCAAATAGGCAAATCAGTGGGAAGTTCATCAACTTTGACTCTTACACCATTAGAGAAAATACAAGCACATCGATATTTGTTACTAAATTGTTCAAAAGTTCAACCCTATGTTGAGTAAGTATTTAGATATCTTGTATGTGGTGATTAGTTTCCATGAATTCAATTTAACATGATATTCTCTTATGGCAGTGAATTCAAAATATTCACTAAGAGAAAGACAAGAAATCGAAGACTTTCAAATGCAGAGTTAGAAAAGATAGTTAGTAAAGAATTTGCAAATTGGTTTCATCAAAGGGTAAGTTTAAATATATACTAGTGTAATTTATGATTTAGTTTTATGACTAATATGATTTTTGATATAGGTTACAAATCCAGACAATACATATGTAATTCTAGATGAATTAAAGTATCTAGCAAGAGGCCCAATGCCAATTGCAAAAAGATATTTTGCATATAATACCAATGGGTACAAGTTTAGAACAGTAAGGCGGGATGAAGGTTTACAAACACAAAATAACGGAGTTTTTCTAACTTCAAACACAACATGTGTTACAAGCAATAATGATGAAAATTTGAGGCTAACGAATTTGCCATACTATGGGAAGTTAGAAGACATAATTGAGCTTAACTATTATGGTTTTCTTAGAGTTGTCCTCTTTAGATGCAAATGGGCTGATACTACACGTTCTAGAGGATTTAGAAAGGATGCTTGGAAATTCACTTTGGTAAAATTTTCTCAATCTATTCATACAGGTGAACTTGAAGAGCATGACCCATATATTGAAGCTTCACAAGCACAAATGGTGTATTATGTTAGTGATGAGGTAAATAAGGGATGGAGGTTGTAGTCCACATGATGCCAAGGGATTTGTATGATATGGGAGACATTGATGAAGATATTATATTTGAAAGTGAGTCATACCATGAGCAAGATTTGAACAATTTATTTACAAGTGAAACTGAGGCAATAACATTGGCAAGGGATGATATAGATAATGAATTTGTTATTACAAATCATGTTGAAACCTTCCTTCAAGGAGATACAAGTATGTTTGAATAATTAGTAAAAGTATCATGGTAAGTTATTTCTCTTCTTTTGTTGTTTAGGTTCTTAAATTGGTACCTTTTCTTTCTTTCTTTTTTCTTTTCATTATATATTTTAATCAACTATAATTTTGGGAATTTGAAAGCGTTTAGGGTATTCGTTATACAATAGTGACTATGAAATAGATTACTTTTGTTTTTTTTATGCTACTGAAATTTGAAAGGTGATTTATTTAACTTGTCATGAATATTTGATGAATTTCTAACTTGGTTGGGCACTTTATAGAGAGCCTTTTTTCTTTTATTGGTGGTTGTGATTGAATATTATGACATGGCATATGCTGAAAAATAGATTATTTTTTCATAGAATCGTGTATTGTTGCTTAATCTGATCATGTTAAACTAACCAAACTGCAAACAAGCTATACTGATTGACTCTGTTTGAACAAAATGACAGAAATCCTTTGCTACTTTATTATAATTTCTCTTCTTCATCTTCATTTGCAGTACTTTAGAATTGTACTCTAGTTTAAATAATCATGGCTCCTAAAACCAAACGTCTTAAAAAAACTGCATCTACTCAAGAACCACTTGTTCCTCCTCTTGTGTGTCCTATACCTCCACAACCATATATTGCTCCACCTATACCTCCTACTCAGCAACCACATATTCCTTCTATGTCGACCCATCCATGTGTTCCTCCTCTTATGGATCCTACTCCACATCCACATATTCCTCCTCCTATGGCTCCTACCTCACATCCATATGTTCCACCTCTAGTGGATACTACTCAACAACCACATGCAGGACGTGAGTCGAGTAGAGTATGGACTGTACATGTTATAGGTAATTTTAAGTTTTATTCTACTTATAAATAAGAATTTATAATTTTTTTTTAAATTTCTTACTAATTATGTCTCCATTTGATAGATGAGCAGGGAAATACAAAAAAAAAATTAGTTGACGAAGCCAGGTGTATTTGAGATGCCTCGTGGTGAACGTATAATTGTGCCATTTGATAGACAGTTATGAGCCTGTGGAGAAGCAGCTTCACTTCTTTCTTCAGCATGTGGTCGTATTGCTACAGATTCAAACAATGTTCCCATTAACTTTGATAGTTGGCCAAAGGTTCCAAAGTCATACAAGGATGATTGTTTTAACATTTTAAGGGTACATGTTGAGTATAACGTGGTTAACTTTTCTATTCTTGAATTTGTTTTTAGCTTTAATGCATTTCTATGATTGATTTTAGTTCTTCTATGCTTTTTACCAATTACAATTTTCCTTGAAATAATTTGCACGAATTAGAATGTAGATTGACATTTGTTTTTTTTTATATTTCGGTTGTCATTGCTTATCATGTCTATAGATTCATCATTTCTTCTTTTTTTCTACAATTTTATATACTAACTTCTTTTTTCTTTTTTAGAATTTATTTCATTTCCATGCATCAGAAAGGTTTGTTGAACGTTATTGTTCCCTTTGCATGGAAAATAAGTATAGAAATGAAAAGATGAATTTGTGGAACCGTGTTTATAATAGTTCATTATCAAGAGAACAATTAATTGCTAATGTCCCTGATGGTATTCAAAAAGATTAGTGGTCTTCATTTATTGATTATCATCTAAGTGAAGAGTATAAGGTAGTTTTCACAAATGATTATTATGAATAACTATTTTTTGTCTTTTATTTTAATTAATAACTTTCTTGTCTCAGAAATTAAGCAAGAGAAATGTTGAAGTTAGAAAAGCGCAAAAAATTCCTCATACTGGTGGTGCAAAGCTTTTGTCTACAAAACAACATGAGATGGTAATTATTTGTTCATTGTTGAGTTTAATTAAAATTTATGGAGTGTTTTATTGTTCTTATATGCTCATATTTATTAGGAAGTAAACCTTAGACGTGTTATGGGTAGAGGAGAGTTGTATATTGAGACTCATAAGAAAAGAAATGGATCTTATGTCAATGAAGAGGCAAAGTCTATTGCAATAAGTTTAGTTAAAGTATTTATAAATTCGTATAATTTTGCAATATGTTTTCACTCTGATTTTTATATACTACTACAATATTTTGATTTTTCAACTGTATTCTGTGATATGGAATTAGATAAATTTGAATGCAATAAACCTCCTTTTTTGATAAAATATTCAATGGTTAGATCACAAGTTGGTTTATATAAAATATTCTGTGTTGGATTATAATGGCAGATGTCTTTTAATATAGTTTGTGAATGAAATGCAAAAGAAATCAATATTCATGTGTACTTTTCTATTTACAGGAGAAAATGACACAAGAAATGAGTCAAAGTGTTAATTCTAATGAAATCTCAGCTGATGATTGTGTTAGTAAAGTGTTTGGAAAGGATCATTCTGGACGTGTACGTTGCTTAGGACTAGGTGGTCTTCATAGTGTTGCATTTCAATCCATGATTAGATTTAGTAATGCAGGGCACAATTTCTCAAATTTTGGTTCAGCTAAAAGTTCTCAATTGAAAGAGGAAGTTATTAGTCTGAGGGAAAAGTTAGCAACTTCTGAAGAAAATTTAAAGACATTAAAAAGTGTCATGCTTGCATACATCCAAATGAAGGAAGGGCATATTCCTCATGAGTTGGGAGTCATGTTTGATAATGAGACTAATGTAATTGTAAGTGCTTTATAGTTTGTGTATAATTTAATATCATGTGTATTCTTTTTAAATATGCTAGCATGATATGATGATTTTAAATTTTAATTTCACAGGATGAAGAGAGTGGCCAAGAAGTGCCAACACCACACGGAGGATCATCACTTGATAGTAATTTTCATGGAGTTTGAACTATATGTAATGATATTCCAAGACTTAATTAGATTAATTTGACATATCTCTTACATATGTTAGGATTTTTTCAATCCTTCACTGTACACTTTATAATTTGTAATTTGCTTTGCAACATACTATTTCCTTGCTTACTAGCTATAAGTATATGGGATTTTGTAGTGTTGTTTGGTGTAGTTAATGATAGAATTAATGAAAAATCTTGATCACTTTTTTATGGAGAAAAGAGAACATAATTTTGATTAGGCCGGTAAATATTTGTAAAGAGCATGTAATCCAAGCTTCTTTCATTGACACTACCCATGTGGAAATTCTTTCACATATATTTAATAATTTAATAAATAAGTAAATAGAGAATAGTATTTTTTGTAATAAATGAGTAAATAATTTTTTTTTAAATAAAATAGATAAATAAAATATTGGTTAACATATGAATGAAATACAATTACTAAATAATTTTAGAATATTAAAATTTTTAAAAATATTCAAAAAAAATTATGGTTTTTAATTCTCAAAATATGATATATTTTGTAGCAGCTTTTAGCCGTTAAAATACGATATATTTTGTGACAGTTTTTAACTGTAAAAATACATTATATTTTGTGGCGGTTTTTAATCGTCAAAATATGATACATTTTGTAGCGGGGTTTGACCCTCAAAATATGATATATTTTGTGACGGTTTTTAACCGTCAAAATATAATAAAATATCATAAATTAAAAGTAAATTTTGTAGCGGTCTTTAACTGCTAGAAATTTCTTTTTACTTTTTTGACAGCAATACTAGTGGTTAATTTTTTTTTTGTCAAAAACTGTTTTTGACATACGTAATTTTGACGGTTTATTAAACCGTAAAAAATTTCATTTGAGGCGGTTTTTAACCGCCAAAACTTGTAATTTTAACCATCACAAAAGGTTACTTTTTTTTGTAATGTCTCCCTCTCCATCTGATCAACCTTGAGGGAGAGAGAGGGGAAGCAAGAGGGAAATTCTTCTATTTTTTAAATCATCTCTGTTATGTCTTGGTTTGAGAGTGATATTAAGATTACAATTATGTCCGCAATTTATTTTTTAGCTTAATTATGAAAATTATGTAAAAATATGACTTTTCAAATTATTTTTACAAAAATAATTAATAACAAAAATTTGAAAATTGTAATAAAATAAGTTTTAAAAAGTAATTTTTAATTATAAATTTTTTTCTTAAATTATCTTTTAAATCTTTTTTATTATAATATGTTACTTTCATTTATACATTTTCATATTTTTCTACGATAAATCAAACTTATATAAACATAATTTTTAATTATTTTTAAAATAAAGTACAATTTGGTAATCTTGATTTTCTTTGATTTCAATATAATTTTTAATCTATCACATCCATTAAATCACTCATAAACATTAACAAACTTTACTCTAAATAAGCCCACTTTCACCTATAATCCACTTAAAGTGAACAACACAAACTTCAAATTGTAATCCACTTGATGTCATCCTCTCCCTCTCCATCCGATCAACCTTGATGGAGAGAGGGAAAGGAAGAGGAAAATTCTTCTATTTTTAAATCATCTCTGTTATGTCTTAGTTTGAGGGTGATATCAAGATTACCATTATGTCTGCAATTCATTTTTCATCTTAATTATGAAAATGAAGTAAAAATATGATTTTTCAAATTATTTTTACAAAAATAATTAATAACAAAAATTTAAAATTGTAATAAAATAAGGTTTAAAACGTAATTTTTAATTATAACATTTTTTAGTACATTATCTTTTAAATATTTTGTTAATAAAGTATGTTACTTTCATTTATACATTTTCATATTTTTTCTACGATAAATCAAACTTATATAATGATAATTTTTAATTATTTTTAAAATAAAGTACAATTTGGTAATCTTGTTTTTCTTTGATTTAAATATAATTTTTAATCTATCACATCCATCAAATCACTCACAAACTTTAACAAACTTTACTCTTAATCTACCAACTTTCACCTTTAATCCACTTAAAGTGAACAACACAAACTTCAGATTGTAATCCACTTGATGTCATTCTCTCCCTCTCCATCCGATCAACCTTGAGGGAGAGAGGCAAAGGAAGAGGGAAATTCTTCTATTTTTAAATCATCTCTATTATGTCTTGGTTTGAGGGTGATATCAAGATTACAATTATATTCGCAATTTATTTTTCAGCTTAATTATGAAAATGATGTAAGAATATGACTTTTCAAATTATTTTTACAAAAATAATTAATAACGAAAATTTGAAAATTGTTATAAAATAAGGTTTAAAAAGCAATTTTTAATTATAAATTTTTTTATTACATTACCTTTTAAATATTTTTTATTTTAAAGTATGTTACTTTCATTTATACATTTTGATATTTTTTCTAGGATAAATCAAACTTATATAATGATAATTTTTAATTATTTTTTAAAATAAAGTACAATTGATGAATCTTGTTTTTTTATGATTTAAATATAATTTTTAATCTATCACATCCATCAAATCTCTCACAAACTTTCACAAACTTTACTCTTAATCCACCCACTTTCAGCTTTAATCTACTTAAAGTGAACAGCACAAACTTCACATTGTAATCCACTTGATGTCATTTTCTCCCTCTCCATCCAACCAACCTTTAGGGAGAAAAAGGGGACGGAAGAGGGATATTCTTCAATTTTTAAATCATCTTTGTTATGTCCTTGTTTGAGGGTGATATCAAGATTACAATTATGTCCGCAATTTATTTTTCAGCTTAATCATGAAAATCATGTAAAAATATGATGTTTCAAATTATTTTTACAAAAATTATTAATCATAGAAAATTTGAAAATTGTTTTAAAATAAGCTTTAAAAAGTAATTTTTAATTATAAAATTTTTTATTACAATATCTTTTAAATATTTTTTTTTAAAATATGTTACTTTCATTTATACATTTTCATATTTTTTCTACGATAAATCAAAATTATATAATGATAATTTTTAATTATTTTTAAAATAAAGTACAATTTGGTAATCTTGTTTTTCTTTGATTTCAATATAATTTTTAATCTATCACATCCATTAAATCACTCACAAACATTAACAAACTTTACTCTAAGTGAACCCACATTCACCTTTAATCCACTTAAAGTGAACAACAGAAACTTCACACTTTACTCCACTTGAATTCATCATCTCCCTCTCCCTCCAATCAACCTTAACGGAGAGAGGGGAAGAAAGAGGAAATTTCTTCTATTTTTAAATCATCTTTGTTATGTCTTAGTTTTAGGGTGATATCAAGATTATAATGAATTCCGTAATTTATTTTTCAGCTTAATTATGAAAATGATGTAAAACTATGACTTTTCAAATTATTTTTACAAAAATAATTAAAAACGAAATTTTGAAAATTTTTATAAAATAAGGTCCAAAAAGTAATTTTTAATTATAAATTTTTTTATTACATTATATTTTAAATATTTTTTTATTAAAATATGTTACTTTCATTTATACATTTTCATATTTTTTCTACGATAAATCAAACTTATACAATGATAATTTTTAATTATTTTTAAAATAAAGTACAATTGGGTAATCTTGTTTTTTTATGATTTAAATATAATTTTTAATCTATCACATCCATCAAATCACTCACAAACTTTAACAAACTTTACTCTTAATCCACCCACATTCACCTTTAATCTACTTAAAGTGAACAACACAAACTTCACACTGTAATCCACTTGATGTCATCCTCTCCCTCTCCATCCGATCAACCTTGAGGGAGAGAGAGGGGAAGGAAGAGGGAAATTCTGCTATTTTTAAATTATCTATGTTATGTCTTGGTTTGAGGGTGATATCAAGATTACAATTGTGTCCGCAATTTATTTTTTAGCTTAATTATGAAAATGAAGTAAAAATATAACTTTTAAAATTATTTTTACAAAAATTATTCAAAACGAAAATTTGAAAATTGTTATCAAATAAGGTTTAAAAAGGAATATTTAATTATAAAATTATTTACTAAATTATCTTTTAAATATTTTTTATTAAAATATGTTACTTTCATTGGTACATTTGCATAATTTTTTCTACGATAAATCAAACTTATATAATGATAATATTGAATTATTTTTAAAATAAAGTACAATTTGGTAATCTTGTTTTGCTTTGATTTCAATATAATTTTTAATCTATCACATCCATGAAATCACTCACAAACATTAACAAACTTTACTGTTAATCCACGCACATTCACCTTTAATCCTCTTAAAGTGAACAACACAAACTTCACACTCTACTCCACTTGAATTCATCATCTCTCTCCCTCCAATCAACCTTGACGGAGAGAGAGGGGAAGAAAGAGGAAATTTCTTCTATTTTTAAATCATCTTTGTTATGTCTTAGTTTGAGGGTGATATCAAAATTATAATGAATTCCGTAATTTATTTTTCAGCTTAATTACGAAAAATCATGTATAAATATGACTTTTCAAATTATTTTTACAAAAATAATTAAAAACGAAAATTGGAAAATTTTTATAAAATAAGGTTTAAAAAGTAATTTTTAATTATAATTTTTTTTATTACATTATATTTTAAATATTTTTTTATTAGAGTATGTTACTTTCATTTATACATTTTTATATTCTTTCTACGATAAATCAAACTTATAAAATGATAATTATTAATTATTTTTAAAATAAAGTACAATTTGGTAATCCTGTTTTTCTTTGATTTAAATATAATTTTTAATCTATCATATCCATCAAATCAGTCACAAGCATTAAAAAACTTTACTTTAAATCAACCCACTTTCACCTTTAATCCACTTAAAGTGAACAACATAAACTTCACATTGTAATCCACTTGTTGTCATCCTCTCCCTCTCCATCTGATCAACCTTGAGGGAGAGAGAGGAAAATTCTTCTATTTTTAAATCATCTTTGGTATGTCTTTGTTTGAGGGTGATATCAAGATTACAATTATGTCCGCAATTTATTTTTCAGCTTAATTATGAAAATGATGTAAAAATATGACTTTTCAAATTATTTTTACAAAAATAATTAATAACAAAAATTTAAAAATTGTAATAAAATAAGGTTTAAAAAGTAATTTTTAATTATAAATTTTTTTATTAAATTATCTTTTAATTATTTTTTTATTAAAATATGTTACTTTCATTTATATATTTTCATATTTTTTCTCCGATAAATCAAAATTATATAATGATAATTTTTAATTATTTTTAAAATAAAGTACAATTTGGTAATCTTGTTTTTTTATGATTTAAATATAATTTTTAATCTATTACATCCATCAAATCACTCACAAACTTCAACAAACTTTACTCTAAATTCACTCACTTTCACCTTTAATCACCTTTAATCATTTTTCATGTTTTTGTATTTGCTAAAGGACCCCTATGAACTCCAATTTAAAGGGTGCTCCTTGTCTTGTAAAAGGGTTGATCATTTTGTTATAAACTTTGTGCATTCAACCACCAATTTTCGAGAGCTCTCCTTCCTAGAAGTGAACTCACCTTTGTCTTATCTTGCTTGCAAGTGACGGCACCATCACTCATCTCTAGGGTTTGGTCGACTTAGATCCTCCCCTATGAGTGGCGTGCTTCTTCCATTCTTCATATTCAATGCTTTCCATTTTTATTGTTTATTCTTTCATTTATCTCTTTAAGTGTTGTTATTGCCGTGTGTGTTTAAGCTTGAATCCAACTCTATTCTTCCTTTCGTGAGCTTGGGAAATGAACCTTCACATCTAGATAGCATGCTATCTTAATGTCCAGTGGGAATTTTCAAAAAGCTTTCTTAAAAAACTTCACCATATTCATAACTCTAAAAGGAAACAAGAAAATCCTTCATCACATAGTCTAATCCACTTAAATTCATTCTATCCCTCTCCCTCCAATCATCGATGAGGGAGAGAGAGGGGAAGGAAGAAGGAAATTCCTCTATTTTTCAATCATGTTTGTTATGCCATGGTTCGGGGGTGATATCAAGATTACTATAATGTTCGCAATTTATTTTTAAGAATAATTATGTAAACGATGTAAAAATAACGAAAATTTGAAAATTGTTATAAAATAACATTTAAAAAGTAATTTTTAATTATAAATTTTTTTACTTAAAATATGTTACTTTCATTTATACATTTTCATATTTTTAATACCATAAATCAAACTTATATAATGATAATTTTTAATTATTTTTAAAATAAAGTACAATTTGGTAATCTTATTTTTCTTTGATTTCAATATAAATTTTAATCTATCACATCCATTAAATCACTCACAAACATTAAATCAACCCACTTTCACCTTTAATCCACTTAAAGTGAACAACACAAACTTCATATCGTAATCCACTTGATATCATCCTCTCCCTCTACGTCTGATCAACCTTGAGGGAGAAAGGGGAAGTAAGAGGGAAATTCTTCTATTTTGAAATCATCTCTGTTATGTCTTGGTTTGAAGGTGATATCAAGATTACAATTATGTCCGCAATTCATTTTTCATCTTAATTCTGAAAATGACGTAAAAATATGACTTTTCAAATGATTTTTACAAAAATAATTAATAACGAAAATTTAAAATTGGAATAAAATAAGGTTTAAAAAGTAATTTTTAATTATAAATTTTTTTATTACATTATCATTTAAATATTTTTTTATTAAAGTACGTTACTTTCATTTATACATTTTCATATTTTTTCTACGATAAATCAAACTTATATAATGATAATTTTTAATAATTTTTAAAATAAAGTACAATTTGGTAATCTTGTTTTTTTATGATTTAAATATAATTTTTAATCTATCAAATCCATCAAATCACTCACAATCTTTAACAAACTTTACTCTTAATCTACCAACTTTCACCTTTAATCCACATAAAGTGAACAACACAAACTTCACATTGTAATCCACTTGATGTCATCCTCTCCCTCTCCATCCGATCAACCTTGAGAAAGAGAAGGAAAGGAAGAGGGAAATTCTTCTATTTTTAAATCATCTCTTT
>Ga0214544_1006080_pt1 | contig 22680 bp, 15 predicted proteins | sample CNSS3metaG_FD_160074 | JGI IMG/M metagenome (GOLD analysis project Ga0214544, IMG submission 160074) | Root nodule microbial communities from cowpea collected in UCLA plant growth center, Los Angeles, California, USA - CNSS3 | ecosystem: Host-associated > Plants > Roots > Nodule | place: USA...
AAGAATCCTTTCACCTACACCAAACCAAACACCTTAAGCTTCTTTCCTTCATGCTTCTGCATCCAACACCATCCATGGAGCCTCCATTCTTCATGCAAGCTTCAATGGAGACAAGAAGAAGCCATCAGTACTTGGAGTGGAAGATGAAAATAAAGCATGTTTTCTCATGCAATGATTATGAGGAGACCCAAAAGGTGAAGCTTGCAACCTCAGAGTTTTTCGACTATGGTCTTGTTTGGTGGAACAAGCTACAAATGGAGAGAGCTAGAAATGAGTTGGTACATAGACTAAGATGAAAAGCATCATGAGGAAGCAATATATTCAAGTTAGTTACTCAAGGGACATGAAATACAAATTTCAAAAACTTACTCAAGGCAACAAGAGGGTTGAGGAGTCACTAGTGCAGTTTCATATTTAGACAGCGCCCTATATGCCTCGGTTAACCAAACAACCGAGGTCTAAGAATGTTTATGCCTCGGTTATAAATTCAACCGAGGCAGTAATGCTGCCAGAAACTCACACTTTCCCGCTTTTTTAAAATTCGAAAATAATTGGGCAGTTTTATGCCTCGGGTCCCACTGAACCGAGGCATATAATGGTTTACTGTAGCGGGCTGTTTCACCCGAGGCCTATCAGTGCCAGAATTTTTCCATGTGGCTGATTTTTTTTTGCATGAGTATACACCTCGGTTATTCACTAAACAAGGCCTATGCATGTTTATGCCTCGGTTTCGAATCAACTGAGGCAGTAAGTCCAGTTAGGTTTTAAAAACTCTGAAGGTAAAGATTTGGAAAGAAACAAGGAATCAAGTCGTCACTTTTGTGTTTTACCGCTTTTTGCACTTAATTTTTTAATTGACACAGAGGCAGAAGCTTATTCAATTTTTTTTAAATGGTCATATGCCTCGGTTGAAACAGACCCGAGGCAGTAAATGTATCTTTCTGTCGCGGTTAAAATAGACCCGAGATAGTAAATATTCAATATGTCTCGGGTTTGTAACCGAGGCATAAAGTACTACCTTTTTACCTCGGCCGTATATGCTTCGGTTGCGGACCCGAAGCCAAAAGCTAAAAATAACCGCTGTCATTTCCCTTCCTTGCACTAGTGAGTATTTCAAGGAAATAGATGGGCTCATGATTTAAGCAAAGATTGAAATATATTAGGAGGTACCACCTAGGCCCATTCCTTTTAATTTCTTTTATTTTTAATTAAATAAAAGTTGTTCTAATTGGGTTTGTTTTGCTAATTGCAGCATAATTTCCAAGCTGCCAATTTCTTTAAGTGTTGGCATTTGGCCTACAACCTAATTCTTCACCACACTCATGCTTCCCATCAATGTACATCATCATATGTGGGCCAAGATCATGTTTGCATCTGCAATTCCAGCTGCGCGTGGCTTGATATTTCATCCGCACACCTCCACGCTGCAAAATGGCATCCAACACCTCACGCCTTAATTGGGCCTAAGCCCAATTCTTCCATTTCGCGTGACCAACAACATAACGAATGTGCAGCACCTTCTCTTCTTATACTTTTTGCTAGGGTTTCTTGCGCACAACAACCCTTTGCCGTCAACACACAGTAACACATAAACCCTATTACTCATTTCTCTGTTAGGGTTTGTTAGAGTTATCCAAACCCTCATGCATTCCATCTTCAGCTAAAGGATTTGTTGTTCACGGCTGCTTTGCCGTTAGATTTCTCTGCCGTTTGCTTTCGGCTGCCCTTCAACTATAAAAGGTGTAGGTCATTTCTTTGTAATCTAGTTTTGATGAATGTTAAATTGGTTGAGAGTACTCCGCCCTTCGTTAGCTCATTCTTCACCTTAGATGAGGATTTCTCCTCCTAGGGTTTACCAAACCAGTGAGATCTGAGCGTTAATAACCAATTATAAGCCTTCCGCTACGTTTTCCCATTGATTCAACCGAACAATCGACGTTTGGAAGCTATTCTCCAGCAAACGGAGCACATTTATGCCGATTAACGGTGACGCCAGCCTCATCAAGTGGTATTCAAAGCCACTCGTTCTTGGACCGCGTTGAGATAAGTTTCTTCTTTATCTCTAGTTTTTTTTCTTATATGTTCGTTTCTGTCTTGTTCTATAATTGTTTGTGTCTTTGCTTCTTTGCTGATTTTGTGCTCTTGTTGCGTTTTTCTTGTTGAAATTGATTTAATGTTCTCAATCTCCTGCTTAAATGCATGTCTTAGGTTTGAATTCATTTTAGTACCTAGCTTTGAATTTTAAACTCTCTGTTTTGTCATAGGTTTTGTGTATTCGTTTTATTTGTTGTTGTTTCCATGGAATTGTATGTGCCGTTAACTGTTGTTGAATCAGTCGTGCTGAGTATGTTTAGTTTCCTATGTTTTGTGGATTTCTTTAATTACTAATAGATCACTAGCAATTTTTTGTAGTTCATAATTCTAGCTGTTTCAGCTTAATTCGTGCTTGTTGTTTAATTCTAGCCGTAATCTGATTCATATCAGAATTTACGTGTGGACACTCATGCTTTGGTTTGTGATTACATATGTTGTTTCAGCACCTTGCTCTTGTGCATTCTGTTTCTTTGAATCATTTCTGGCCATATTTGTTTCCTGACTCAACATTAGTGTTTGCGGATGTGCTAATTTTGAGCCATATCTGTGTTCTGGATCAGCCTCTGTGACATCTGATGCACATTTATGTTATTTCACTGCACTAGTTGATGTCTCTACTGAATCCCATTTTGTTGATCTGTGGCTTGTGCATTTTGTCCTATATCTGCAACATCATTCTTGCCTTCAAATCTAAGAAGTGCTTTTTTTCAATCATATTTGCTACTGTTGTTGTCTAACACAATTTGGTGCCTTAGTTTGTTTCCTTGTTGCATTAATATGCTTGTGTATTACATTCAGCTCTGCCATATAATTTTTTGGGTTGCAGTTTTGTTTTGGCAGCTTCTGTTTTATTAGATTATTGACATTAAACCTATTTCACTTTTCTATTTCTGTCTGGTCCAATTGAATGTTGTAGTGCTATCAAGCTTTCCTTTACTCTTGAGTGCCTCTGTTGTGGTCTGATTCATTGATTTCCTTCACAATTTTTGGTGCTCTTGCTTTGATTTGCTGCTACTTTTTTTTATCACACATGTCCAGATTTTGAGATTGTCAAATGATTAAAATGCTGCAAATTTTGTGATCTGTGTTCAGGTTTGACTCAATTCTGCTGTATACAGCTGAGTTATATCAATTGGCCAATAGTTTCTTTTTTTTGTATGTCTGTTTCAATTGTTTTTAAGTTGAATCAATCTTGAAATTTGTCATATGCATTTATTTATTGATTTGGTGGTACAAACTTGACCTTTGTGTGAGTTGTTCTTCAAGTTTTTGAGAACTGAAAAGAAAAGTCATTAAAAAAAAAAGAAAACATGATGACAAAAAGCATCTAAATGAGCATGAAGAAAATCAAAAGGCTGGATTGAATCTGCAAACATTATTTGTTTCAGCAGCATGAAAATAGTGTACCACAGTTCACACAGATACTACTTTCATCTTCAATTTCAATTTGCATATGTTCTTGATTCAACTTGTTTTGAGTTTTGTTTGATTTTGGTTTTGTTTGATCATATTCTAGATCTATTCTTTAGGTTCCTTTTGTGTGCCTTCTTTCTTTTATAGCTTTTTTTATTGTCTTTGTTGGCTCTCCTTTGAGTTTGTTTATTACATTTATTGATTTTCTAAATTGCTCTTCCTAAGTGGCATCACTTGATTTTTTTTTCTAGTTTTCTTTGCTCTGGACACTCACTTTTGTTTGGCAGCCCTTGTAGGTGAAGTTTCATCTTATTGTGACATCATCTAATGTGGGAGTTACACTTTCTGAGAGGAATTGTGGAGTGAGCTAGGACTCCAAAGATGACCAAATACTTGAGGCATACATTTTTTGTTGGGGGTTGGACCGAGAGGGAGAATGGCAAAGACACTGCAGCCCAAGACCTAGCATAGTTATTTTGTTTGTGTTGATTCTGTTTTGATGTCAAGAACTTTGTGTATTTTTTTTTTTCAGTTTGCTGTTTTTGTTTCATTTGGCTTAGGTGGAAAAATGCTTTAGAGCAATACCATCCTTTGCATGGTTTGTAATAGTTTTAATCGTGTAGTGTGAGATTCAAGGGGTTCCAAAGGTCATGTGTATCTTCACTTAAGATTTTTTTTCGCCTAGTTTTTATGTTTTAAATGTCTAGGTTCTGTTGTGTATGCTTCACTTTCTGTTTTAGGTCCCGTGATATCTAGGTACCATGCGTTTGACACCTAGTTGACCTTCTTTTGGTCTTTAGATTTCACTTTGCTCACACACTTGGACAAATTGTTTTTCACACAATCTGTTTTCCCTTTGAATTTTTATTGAGAACTTTTGTGAAAGAAATTTAGAGATCTCTGGCTAGAAAAGGCTTGAGTTCTAAGCTTGTCCATGAGACTCACCTCCCTTTCTTGGGGCGTATCTCTAGAAATCTTTTCCATTATTTTCTCTTTCGAAATTCTTCTAGTTCTTTGTGAAAAATTTGTTTGGATAAAAGTGTTTCAAAAAAAACTGTTCGCAAAATGAGTTTTTCTTCTTCTAGCCGTGTTCATTTAGATAGGCATATTAGTGTGTATTTAGGTAGGTGTAATAGTAATGAGTTGCATCATAACATTCATAGTGACATTCCATTCTTTGGGGAAGATATAGGACCAATATCATTTAGAGATTGGATATGGGATACAGAGAAGTTGGTGTAATCATTGTTTAGTAAATATAGTCAAATTGACATTCTTAGGCATGTTACTTCTAGGTTTATAGGACGTTCATGTAAGTGGTGGCAAAAGAGACAGTCAATAGTGCAAAAAGGGAGAGAATCATGCATTAATACATTTTATGAATTAAAAACATGCATGTGGAAACATTTCATTCCCCTTCATTTAGGATAACTAAAGAGCAACAGTCTAGGATAGAAGATTTCATTGACATAGGTGATGCATTCATCCAAAATCTTGCTAAGTTTTCTAGACTAGAAAAAGATTTTAAGCACAATTTGGACTTGCTCTTGTGTGAACAAAGAGAGAGAGATAACATAAAAGAGACCAAGCAAAATTTAAAAAGCTTCGAGAGTATGAAAAGAAGAGAGAAAAAGAAAATTTTGAAAAGCTGTGTGTAGAGGAAAAGAAAAGAGAGCGAGGCATATGAGCAAAATGAAAAGAAGAAAAGAGATGGAGAAGAAGAGGCAAAAAAGGAGAGTCTTAGAAAAGTCAAAGAAGAGAATGAGAGAAAAGAATTTGAAGTAAGAGAGAAAATAAAACAAGAGTTTGAGCTTCAAAGACAATCCAAAGTAGTAGAGTTCCAAAGCATTTCAAATGAAAAGAGGGAACTCATTGATAGGGATTTGGTGTTCAATCTTTCACCAATTCCTTTCATTAAGTCCCCATTTCCAAAGAGAGTTTTTCCATCTTTAAACTCTTCTCGCTTTTTCATTAAATCTTTTGTTTTGTTTTTTGTTCTTCATCTCAGTCTCTTATTTCATCCTCCTCAAAATATAGTGTCAAAATACACTTTGATTCTAAAATCCTTTTCAAAAATCATCCAAGTCAAAGTGTAAGACACTCTTTCTGTATAGTGGGCTGGATATCACCTTTTTCAAATTTTAACAGTCCATTTTCGCACATTTCCCAATCAATTATATTGAATGGTGATTATGATTTCATTATAATTTTATTTGATGACTATTACAAGTTTGTTTTTTATCTTGGTTGAACTTTCAAAATTGGTTGCTGGCAACCTTTCAACAACTCTTTTGATCTGAGGATAGATCCTCTTCAAGAGGGAGGGAATGATGTGACCCCAACAAGGTTTATAGCTTTGGGCCAACACCTAGGCTCATTCCTTTTAATTTCTTTTATTTTCTTTTATTTTTAATTAAATAAAAGTTGTTCTAATTGGGTTTGTTTTGCTAATTGCAGCATACTTTCCAAGTTGCCAATTTCTTTAAGTGTTGGCATTGGACCTGCAACCTAATTCTTCACCACACTCATGCTTCCCATCAATGTACATCATCATATGTGGGCAAAGATCATGTTTGCATCTGCAATTCCAGCTGCGCGTGGCTTGATATTTCATCCGCACACCTCCACGCTGCAAAATGGCATCCAACACCTCACGCCTTAATTGGGCCCAAGCCCAATTCTTCCATTTCGCATGACCAATAACATAGGGAATGTGCGGCCTCTTCTCTTCTCAAACTTTTTGCTAGGGTTTCTCGCGCACAGCATCCCTTTGTCGTCAACACACAGTAACACATCAACCCTATTACTCATTTCACTGTTAGGGTTTGTTAGAGTTGTCCAAACCCTCATGCATTCCATCTTCAGCTTTAAGATTTGTTGTTCACGGCAGCTCTGCCGTTAGATTTCTCTTCCATTTGCTTTCGGCTGCCTTTAACTACAAAAGGTGCAGGCCATTTCTTTGTAATCTAGCTTTGATGAATGTTAAATTGGTTGAGAGTACTCCCCCCCATTCGTCAGCTCATTCTTCACCTTAGATGAGGATTTCTCCTCCTACGGTTTACCAAACCAGTGAGATTCGAGCGTTAATAGCCAATTGTAAGCCTTCCGCTGCTTTTCCCATCAATTCCCTCGAACAATCGACATTTAGAGGCCATTCTCCGACGAACGGAGCACATTTCTGCCAATTGAAACCTAAAGAAGAATGACAAAGAGAAAACATCTTTCACACTAGATGTTTAATCAATAACAAGGTGTGCATGGTTATCGTAGATAGAGGTAGTTGCACCAATGTGGCTAGTGTTAGATTAATGTCGAAACTAAATTTAGCTATCAAACAACATCCTAGGCCATATAAACTTCAATGGCTTAGTAAGTGTAAGACTCGGGAAAAATTAAATAGTTAATTAAATAATTATTTAATAAATGTGGGTAAAGAGAACCTTTAAGGTAATAAATGTGGAGTGTTATGATGTGGAAGAGTACTAGCTTAAATGGTTGAGAGTACTTTGATTGTGTGAGAGGACTTGGGTTCGAGTCCTATGTATGCTATTTTTGTGTGTTATTAAATTGGTATTATTTTTATGTATATTAGACGTGTTGTAGAGTTTTATAATAATTGAATTATATTGATTAGTATTAAAAATGGATTGGTTGAATGTGTTAGCATTGAGTTGGTATGTGCATGAGTGTGGGTTCAAACCTTGGAAGACCTAAATGAAACTCTATTTTTGCCATTTTTAGTTTTGATTTGAAGTTGAAGGGTTAAGGAAAACCCTAGCAAAAATATCAGTCAAGGGTAGCTGGAAAAATAAGCTAATTAAGTGAGCTTGAATGGTCATTACCCCACTTCTTAATGCTATTTTCGTTTTAGAACCTTAAACCACCATTAAAACACCACTAAGTAGCTAATTGTGAGAGAGGAGAAAGGTTTCTTGAGAGATTATTGTGAGGTAGACAGAGGAGTGCGAAATTTAGTGAGAAATTGAGAGTGTGAGTGGAATCGTGGGGGCTGAATTGATAGAAGCCAAGGGAGGCCATTTTGAGTCAAAGGAAAGAAGTACAAAATTACTCGGGGAAAGCTTTAATCCAGGTTAGGGGAGCTTATTTTTGCGTGTTATATATATCATGTATATGTTTTTCGTACTGTTCTGATGATTTGAAATGTGCACTTTAAGATTGCGTTGAACTTTGTCATATTTCTGGAAATTGCCAGAAACCGCCTGGCGGTGTTGAAGGCCCGCCAGGCGACTCGTACCTCGAGACTCTAATTCTGGGTTTTCTGCTATGTACTGCCTGGCGGCTATGCGCTGCCCGCCAGGCGACACCCATTGGACCTAACTAGTTTTTGTGAATCGTGATGTTTTCATGTTGGAGTGAACTCGTGATATGAGAGTGGGTGATTGGGATACCTGTAGAACGTGTTGTAGAGTGCAATATCTTGTGTTTTTAAGGTGTATGTCATTTAGTGATAATCAAGAGAAATATGTGTGTGCGTTGGGTGTGTTAAGTGTTCCATACACAATGGTTTCTGCAGTGTTGGTTTTATTTAGCAAGAATAGATGCAATTCAAGATAAGTTATGGTGGCAGGAGTAATATGAAAAATTGAAGTATGAGAGAATGAGGATTGGTGTACTTGGTGAATAGGAAATAGGTTTAAGATAATAATAGAGGAAGTGTAGGTGCACGATTAAATTGATTTGGTACGATTTGGGATTGTAGCTGTGGTGTAATAGAGTACTGTGAATGGTCCAAAAATTGTGCAGTTGCAAATATGTGGGTATCATAAGGATCATCTGTTGACTGTTTTACAAATGAATAAGATAACTCATGATAGAGCTTGTTAATATCTAATGTTGGGCATGAGTTAATTATAATTGTTGTGACTAGCAATCTGTTGTGTCTTAGATATTATATTTGATGCGTGAAGACTAAATTAGATGTTTGAGGTCTCATGAGACCTGTTAAAGATGCCAAAAATCAGTAGCACAACACTACTGGTATAGCGCCCGGCGGTGCGGGACAAAATCGCCAGGCGATAGAGTCACAAATTAGTGGCAGTGGCCACTGTTCGCAGGAGGTGCCTGGCGGCGAGGTTGTGCCCGCCAGGCGGTAACGGAGCTGGAGGGCTCCTGTATGGTTGCAGGCGCCTGGCGGTAGAGTGTTGGCCGCCGGGCGGTTTTCTGTCAGTATCTGCCTAGCGGTGTCTAGGCGGTGACATGTTACTTCTATAAGATTAATTTAAAACATGAATACAATCAAATTAGGATTAAAGAAGGGGATGAATGGAAAACCGCTTTCAAAAAAAAAGTTTGGTTTTGTATGAATGGTTGGTTATACGTTTTGGCTTAACTAATGCTCCTAACACTTTCATGAGATTTATGAACCATGTATTGAGAAGATTCATTTGAAAATTTGTTGTGTTGTACTTTGATGATATTCTTATCGATAGCATTTCAATTGAATTACATGTTGATAATTTAAAATATGTCTTGTGTATGCTTAGAGAAGAAAAATTGTGTGGCAATCTAGAAAAATACATATTTTGTACTTACCATATTTTGTTTCTTGGTTTTGTTGTGAGTTCAAAAGTAATACAAGTGGACGAGGAAAAGGTTAGGGCTATTAAATAATTTCCTTCCTGGGCAAAGTGAAAAGTTTTCATGGCTTGGAAAGTTTTTATAGAAGATTTGTGAAGGATTTTAGTACATTGGCAACACCTATTAATTAAGTGATGAACAAAAAATTTGGTTTCAAAAATGGGAAGAGAAACAAGAAGAAGCTTTCAATGCTCTTAAGTAAAAGGTAACTAATGCCCTAATACTTGTTTTTCCAAACTTTCATAAATCTTTTGAAATTGGGTGTGATGCTTTAAATGTTGGGAGTGAGTTGTGTTGTTGCAAGAGGGTCATTCAATTGCTTATTTTAGTGAAAAGTTAAGTGGTCCTACCATTAACTATTCAACTTATGATAAATAGTTGCATGCCTTAGTGAGAGATTTGAAAACATGGCAACGCTACCTTTATCACAAGGAATTTTTAATTCATAGTGACTATGAGTGCCTCAAGTATCTCAAGGGACAAGGCAAGCTAAATAAAAGGCATGTCAAGTGTATGGAATTTCTAGAGCATTTCCCTTATATTATCAAAGATAAAAAGGTAAAGGTAACATTGTAGTCGATGCTCTTTCTCGACATCATGATTTGCTTTCTATGCTTGAAACAAAATTAATTGGTTTTGAATGTTTGAAAAACATGTATGAAAGTGATGAAACTTTTGGTGAATGTTTTTAAAATTGTGAAAAGTTTTCAAAAACTGGTTTCTTTAGACATGAAGCCTTTCTTTTCAAAGAAAACAAACTGTGTGTGCCTAACTGTTCTACAAGAAACCTTTTTGTTAGTGACGCATGTGAAGGAGGTTTAATGGGCATTTTAGGGTCCAAAACACTCAACAAACATTACAAGAACATATTTAATGGACTCATTTGAAAAAGGATGTGTAGAAATTTTGTGAACATTGTATTGTTTGTAAAATGGAAAAGTCAAAGGTAAAACCTCATGGATTATATACTCCATTGCCAATTTTGGAGTATCCTTGGATTTGGAAGCCTATTTAGAAATTAAGTTAAGTCATAAGTAATAATCGATTATTCCAAACCATACAAAAAATGATGTAAGTTACCTCAGTTTTTTTTGTTAAATACGACATTTTGAACCACCATAATTTACGCTAGTGGTGGTTCCAAAAATCTTCGTACATGTTGTCGCCACAAAGTAAATTGTGGCGGTTTGTAATGAACCGCCATAGCAACTGCTATGTGATGCATTGTATAAAATGACGTTTTGTAGACATAAATAACGACATTTAAAACTGCCACAATTTGCTCATTGAAAACACAACCTCAATGTAAATTGTAGTGCCTTGAAATGCCATTATTTCATTATATTCTGATATTTTCAACTATCATAATTTGAAAATAATATATTATTTATAATTATTGACATACATTTATGATTTCATAATATAATAAACCTATTCAATAATAAATACAAAAATATAAACTTATAAAAGTACAAAAAAAATTAGTCAAATTTAATTTTATAAATGAGTTTAGATAACAAAGTAGTTTCATCATTTGATCACAATTACTTATCCATGTCAATATCCAAAAAAAAAAAGAAAAGACAATACATATGTCAATATCCAAATTAAAGACAATACACATATCAAGACATTATCAACATCAAAATATCAATTTGTCTTGCTTGCTCCACTTGATCCTACGTTGTCATTTGTAGATGGCACACCGCTTCCAATATTTGGTACCTGCAATAAATAAAACATATAAGTAATGTTTTATTTAAATAAATTAAGAAAGAAATAAAACAACTTTAAGTCATTTATTTAAGTAAGTTATACCTCATTAACTAAGGGACGTGGTAAAATTGCAGCAATAGAAGCTAGGTATTCTGACATCTTCTTTAGAAGCAATGTAGGCAAGCAATGTTTGCATTTGGATTTTCATAGTTGCAGCAATGTTTGCACTCCATCATACCATAACTCCTTCAATTCTTTGATTAGTGGTTCTAAGTAGACATCAACGTCATTCCCTGTCATTTGTTTACCAGGAATTATCATAAAGAGGATAAAGGAGGTTTGCTTCATACACTCCCAAGGAGGGCGATTGTATGGTATGAGGACCACTGGCCATATATTGTGACTTGTACTCATGTTCCCAAAAGTGTTGAAACCATCAGTAGCTAATCCTAATTGTACATTCCGAGGATCATTTACAAATTCTGGATGCAATAGATCAAATGTTTTCCAAGCCTCAGAATCTCTAGGATGCCTCATTAATCCCTCTTGGTTATTTCCGGATGCTTGCCATGTCATTGAATCAGTTGTCTTAGAACACATATACATACAATCTTTGCAATCTCGACTTTAATGGAAAGTAACGCAAGATCTTTGCATATTGCTTCTTATGTTTATCTTTCCATTTAGAAGTCTTGCACCTTTTACATTCTTCTAAGCCTTCATTCTCTTCACCCCAATATAGCATGCAATCTTTTGGGCAAGCTGGTATTTTGACATAATTAAGACCAAGTCTGGTAATAACATTCTTAGCCTCATACAAGGAGTTAGGAAACTTAGCATGTTCAAATGCATCCTTTAGCAAGTCTAGAATCATTATCATTGACTTGTCACTCATTCTACACATGCACTTAATATGATACAACTTTAGCATGAATGATAGTTTCAAATACTTTCTACAACCTTCATATAATGGTTGGTTATTGTCCTTCAAAAGAGCATCAAAGTTTGTATTTCCTTCATCACGCACCATATTATTTTGCACATCATCATCTTCAATAGCCTCGTCAAAATCATTAACATCATGCCCCACAAACCTAAAGGCATCATTCAACATATCTTCCATTGGATTTCGAGATTCTAAAATATCTTCAACCACATCTGCACTTGTAGCAGCCAAAGGTTCGCTTACACTTGATCCTTCAATAGCATCCCTAGTTTGCCATTTTTTAAAACCACACTTTGAATATGGACACTTCATGACAAGACCATTACCATGTTCAAAAGCAAAATCCAAAAAGACGTTCAATCCTTTTGCATATTCAATGGTGTTTTGTGGTTTAGAAATCCACGATTTATCTATGGGCATGACTACACAAAAAAATACAAAAAACAAATTAATTATATAACAAATATTGGTTAAAGGCTAATAATAGAGAGAGAGAGAGATAAATTTTGAGTGTGCTGACTATTTAATTATATTACCAATTATTTTGAAAAAATTATTTTTATCCAAAACACGAAGAACATAAGAATATTTAACTAATAGAGTAACTATAACAATCTGAGAACTTGGTCTATAAGGACTTTCTTGACCGCGAAGTTCTCGAGCTCTATGGTGATGACCATGGGGTCGTCCTGTTGTTGGTCGATGGCATGAAAATCGGCGTCAGTGAAAGTTATGGGCAGCATTCTCCATCTATGGTGTGAGCGAGTGATGTGGTTGATAGACTTGATGTTGTGGAGGTGTTTTTTCCTGGCAGATGAGGTTGAGCCTCCTCCTGCGAACCCGCCAGATATGGTGTTTATGGTGTCGTGTAGTTGGGGTGGATCTGAGTGGTTGATGTTAGTGTGGGTTGGGGGTGGTCTCTACGATTATTATCTTGTTGGTGGGTATTACTATGGCGATCGCGTGCGGGGTTGCGGGTGTTAGAATGTCTAGAGTTATATTATCCGTCCTTTTTTACGAATCGTTTGAGGTTGCTAGCGCATATCAATTCTTCGATCTTATCTTGTAGCGCTTTACACTCATCTGTATTGTGGCCATTTTTCGATGGTACTTGCAGTATTTGGTCATGTCGATGTTGAGTGGGTTGAGGGTTTTACGGGGTGGAGGGATAAGGTCCGCTTGCAGGGCTTCATCCAAGAGGCGAGATCGGGGAACACTTAGCGGGGCGTATCTCGAAAATTGGGGTGGTCTAAGCTCTCTGGGCTTGGAATCTGATCGTGATGGTGGTTTGTCGGTCTTAGGAGCTGAGGGCATGTAGTCAGTATAGAATTTGGTGTGCAGGGTTTTCATTTCCTTCATACTAATGTAATCTGTAACACACAACTTGAGCTCGTGAATAAAGGCCGGTGGTTTGAGATAGATGTTGTTGGCGAATGGGCCAAGTTTTAGCGTGAGGGCCATGCATTACAAGATAATCTCTTAGGTTAATTTTGGCATTCGGAGGGCAGCTTTGCCGAAGTGGTCTATGAAGGCCCTTAGCGTCTCGTCTTTTTCGTGTTTGACGCTGAGGAGGGACAATGGTGTGGCTTTATGGAGGCGGCTTCCTGCGAAGTGGGTGGTGAAGAGATGGGAGAGGGCGTCGAAATAATCAGTGGAGTACGGGGGCAAGGAGGTGAACCATTCCGGGGTTGGTCCTTTTAGGGTGGTAGGGAATGCCTTGCAGAAAACGGCATCTTCATATGTGTATAAAGCAATGTGGGTAACATACACTTTGAGTTGTTCATTAGGGTCTGTGTCCATGGCGTATCGGTCCAGCGCGAAGCGTTCCACTGGCTGGGAAGAAGGGTGGTGGTGATGATATCAACAAAGGGATTGTGGCATTTGGGTGGATGCGCTGGTATAGGGTGTCGGACGATGGTGGGGAATTTTGTGGTGTAATGATGGGGAGGGATATGGGTGGTGGGAAGGTAGTCACATGATGAGTAGTTGTGGGGCGTGCTAGGACGGGGGGCGTGTGTTGGGGGTCGCTGGTGGGCGAATATAGTGGGTGTTTGTTAAGTGGGGGTGAAAGTGTGCGGGGTAGGGTTATATTCACTTTCCTCCTAGCTGGGTTAGTGCACTGGGGTTTTGAGGTCCTCTAGTACCTCCTTACCCTTCCCCTTCTGGGTGAGATCAGCTTCAATCTTCCTTCTCAGCCTGGAGTTCTCCTACCTTAGTGCTTCCATTTCGTTAGCACTACGCTTCTTAAGATCAGCAAGCTCTTGTTGCATCTTGGCCTAACCTTCCAGGATAGCGGCCAAATTCAAGTTGTTGTTTGCAGGCATGCTTGGTCTTGCCTCAGGTTCCTTCACAATTCCAACTCTACTATGTGTGGAAACCATCCTTGCAAGTTCTCGGATTGTTGTGGTAAGATACTAATTCCCGCTATAATTTTCTAAGTTTGAGGTTGGCGGTTTTAACTTATGCATTATTCTTTGGAGTAGGCGGCCTTAGCCATTATCTGTGTTGTTTTGTTCAGTTAACTAACTGTCTATTCTTTTTATGATAGGAATAGTCGTAGGCGGTTCGGACCGGGTGGTTAACCATGTTGATCCTGACCGCCTAGGTATAGTACATCAGTCCCCCAGCCTTTGACGGGATAGGTCACGTGGAAGGTTATATGTTGCCAGCTTGAACTGGGTAGTTAACCATATTGGTATTGACAACCTATGTACAATACATTTTGTGATCCTTATGATAGGGTAGAATCTCTTACGTTCTCTTCAATACACAAAATCCATCAGAGGTAATGTTGTACTATGTTAAGATGAAGATGTATGATTGGATGAAATTGTTGTATGTGTTTGTTTGTTTATAAATTATTTGATTTAAAGTTCTAAGTCTTTTCCTTTTTAAATATACTATATTACCTTAATTTGTAATTTTATTATTTTTGCTATGATCGTGTGTTACACAGGAGAAAAGGATCATGCAGGTGATGGACCTAGAGTATAGTAGAGATGGATAAATACTTATGTATATAAATATATTGTATTACTTAATGTTCCTCTCTCTCTTTTTTATAAACTTTATATTTTGAAGAACCATGAATGTAGTTATTGAGGAATATTGTAATACTTATAGCCTTTATTTAAGTAGCTTGATGCTTAATACCAAATTGTGAGATGCTTTAAATTAGTAGTTAATTTCTATTAATTAATTTGGGGTGTTACAAAACACACCACGAGGTTAAGTGTCAATTAGTCACGAGTAAATTACGGAGAAATTATCACATCATCTCCAACCTAAAATCTTAATGTAATAAGTTTATAAAACTTTCTCATTATATATTATTCATTTAGCTCATCTTGACTTAGTGTAGAACTTTTAGTTTATACTTAAATTCCAAATGGAAGAAGTTGCTTATATCTTTTCTATATAAGTTTTTTGTCATATAATATATGTTTTCTGAATTAAAAATAGTCTTAGTGTAATATATTTTTAGAAATAATGTGGAAACTTATTTAAGTGTCCAATAAAATTGTCATATTATTCTTTAATTATAAAACTATTTATAAATATAGTCATGATTAATTATATAAATTTTAGATATTTCTAAAAATCATAAGTATTGTTTGAATCTCTCGATTTTGATGAAAAATATCTACATTGATCAAGCACATGTATCGGTGTGAGTAGTATTTGATCAATATGCATATTTTTTATTCTTTCTTTGAAGGTGTTTTTATCATATCACACTTATCTTAATTTCAAGTTTTCAATTACCTAAATATTTTAATTTTAAACTTATTTTCTTTCTTTTATGATTTTTAGTTTATTCATTTGAAGAATTTTTCATTCACGATGTAATTTTTTATTTTCTTTCTCAACCGTTCAATTCATTTCACTCAAATTCTTAAGATATTTTCCCTCTAAATATATGCAAGAAATAATTGAATATTGTTCTGTCTTAAAATTTTAATTATTTGTAATTGTTTTCTCACTTTTCAACTAACTTTATACAATTATTATTTGATATTTTATACAAATATTCATGCAAATTTCTTTCCTGTGATTAAAAAAAAAGAGTTTTCTTATTAAATTGGCTTGATAATTGTTCTTTTATATATATATATATATATATATATATATATATATATATATATATATATATATATATATATATATATATATATATATATATATATCCTACAAAATCTTTTGAGTGATTCTCTTGGACTCTAAGGTATTCACTTCAAAGGTATGCTACTAGAGTCAGATGTTAGAATAGTAATGTAAGCATATGTTTTGTAAAATGTGTCGTTTATAGTAGGGTTCATGGGCCTTATCTTGGTTGGCTTTGATTTAGTAGTCTTAATTACCTGCTAATCATGATTGGTTACATAATTTGAGGTTATTATCCTTTTAGATTATTAGACTGACTTGATTAGCTAGCGCATCTGAGTACATGTCGTCTTATAGAGCCGACATGTACTCGGGCAAGTTGTGCATTGGATGGTTTCTCTAGATGGATGGTATTTAGTGGCCTTCCTGGGATTTGATGTCTGAAAGACACTATTGTAGCAACATCTATTAACGACGACTATTGAAATCCAATGAAGACGGTTTTCAAACCATCGTTGCTAAGGTCATCGTTAAAAATAACTCACAATAACGATGGTCATAAAAGTTTGTCATCAATGTTACATTACTCCACGACGTTTCAAAAGTTGTCATTGGAATCGCTTTGTGCTTGGAACTGGAAGAGAACTCCTTGCCACTAACGACGACAGTTTGGGTCATAACCGTCGTGGATGCGCATTTCCACGATGGTTATTAGAGTAATCGTCGTCAATATCACAATAAATAACAATGGGCTTCAGTAAAGTCGTCGTTGATGTTGTTTGAAGCATAAATAACAATGGTTATATGTGAAACTGTCGTTAATTTACATCATATTATTTACGGTTCTACCACCGTGTTCCTTTCTATTATGCTTGTGTGGTAACCTTCGTCGATAAGTGTCGTGGAACAATGTTTTTACACTAGTGAGAGGACGAGGATGGGTAATCCCTTGTCTAGAAGGATGATGACTAGTCCCTTGTTTGGGATGAGGACGACTGGTTCCTTGTTTGGGACGAGGATGAGTAGTCTATCACCTTCCTTAGGTTGCCTCTTATAGTTGTCTGTCTTAGGGGATGAGGACGTGCAGTTTCCTATCTATGTCAAGGACAAGGATGTGTAGTTTCTTGTCTATGTCGAGGACGAGTAATCCCTTGTTTGGGATGTGAACAAGTAGTCCATCACCTTCCTTAGAGTTGTTTCTTAGAATTGTGCACCCTAAAGAACGAGGACAAGTACTCAAATAATATTATATTTTTTATTGTGATTTTTATTATAGACAAATAAACACGTAAATATGAACATACTCATTACACAATAGATATCAAAATGAAATATAAATCTCATAATTAAGAAAAACGAAAACAAAAATAAATATTTTTTTAGTTTGAAAAAAAAAACTATAATCAAACTCTTACATTTCTATTTGTACCATCCTTAATCATGATTTCTTAAGATAAAAGGTCTGGTAATCATCATCGTGGGAACTTTTATTATTTAAGCAAACAACTGCAAATTTATACCAAGAAGGATTTGAAATAATGTAGCATTCAAACTTGGAAATGTAATTTATAAATTAAAATCATAAACAATAAATTTAGAAAATAAATGCAGTTTCCATTCTAATATGTTTATTATTGATGATTTTATCATAGTTTGAAAAAACAAAACAAGATTTTAATATTGATATCTATACTTATATATTTTGGTGTCCACTTTTTTCTTTCAACTTTTACCCATCAAGTTACCTCTCTATTTAAATTTAACCGATTTTTTAAATTTAACCGTTTTTTATAAATTAAATATATCAAAATATTTTACTAAATAAATAAAAATCATGTACAAAATAAATAAAAAATATTTAATTATAAAACTTATTGATATTTATCTTTATAATTATAATTTCATTACTTTTTGTTATAAAAAAAATTGAAAACACGTGCGCATAGCTCACATGTTTCACCCGATATTATAAAAGATTTAAGAAAGAAAACTTCACCTAGAGATACACTTTTGTTTGAGCTTATTTTCTTAAATAAATTTTTCAATAAACAAGGAAAAAATTTATTTATTTTAGTGTGTTTGTCTATAGTTCTTATTTTAAATAATCTCTTAAGTAAATAAGTGATTTTTTTTTTAAAAAAAAATGGATATTTCATAAATACTTATTTTAAGTGTACACAAATTTGTCCAAAGCATTTTCTTATTTTCATTGAAAGATTTAGAAAGTATATATGCAAATGATATACTACAATATCCTTTAATAAATTTAACTTTATGATAATAATTTGGCAACTCAAATTTATTAATTAATATAGCAGCACATTATATAAGTACTGGACGTTTTTAATAGTAATATATGAAAAATTAAAGTCAAATTTTAGATTTGTTTATTTTCACGAATGGTATTTCTCAACTCCATGTCACAAAATACTTTGTATAGATGATAATCATAAATGGACATGTTAAAAGCTAACTTTTCTTATGAGACAGAAACACTAATTTCTTCACTCAAAAAACTCAATCTTCATCTTACTGAAAATGTTGTATTCAATACTATTTCCATTCATTTTTCAAGTGCGATAGTTGAAAATAAAGAAAACACTCGTCATGATAACACCTACATATCCTCTGTGAATTCTTTGTTTATAGTAGTTTTCATTATCATAAAACATGTAAGAGCCATTGTTTCAATTATTTCCTGTTTTGATTTATGCACTAAAATAAACTAAAGTAAAAAAATATATAAATCTTAATTATTATACAGCATTAGCCTATATAATAAAATCAGACTTTTGTCCAACGAAAACACTTGTTAAACAATACTATGAAAACTGTTATATATACAAAAGATGAATCCTTAATTGAGTTTGCTTTCACTGGTAGTGTATAGCAGTTTGCCTAAAAGTTAAACAATCAGTTCACATATTGTGAACATACACTAACATTTCGATGTATCATATGTGAACATACATATTGGTATTTAATATTTCTTTTATAGTAAAAACAAAAATATTAAATAGAAACAAATGCATACACACCTACCACATGAAAATATTGCTTTACACTAAAGGAACATAAAAAAGTAGAAAACAAGTTTTACACTTTCTCAAGTAGTATAGCTAAAAACATATACGCATAAATCATTGATCGAGCTTGGGATACTCAAAAAACTGGACTTTTGCTTTTCTTTTTCCTTTTTCTTGGGTCTTTACCTCTGTGTAAATTTTCTGTTTTGGCATTTTATGACAGTTAAGGCAATGCTGGAATTGCTCATAAAAAAGAAGACAGTATTGGAACTAAAATCATGATTTATCTAGCTAGTTCATGTATTTGACAGTACATACAGAAAGAGACAAAAAATAAACATAACTAAGTCAGATAAAATGTAAGAATTTGGTTATAAAAAACATAGTTTCTGACAAGTACCTCAAGATCTCACTGAGAATTTGTCTCATTCATATAGTCAGATCTAGAGTACTGGCCCTTTTCCCGTGTTCCTCACATCGATCTTGTGCTTCCTTCAACCTGATGCTGAGATTGGAAGAGGAGGATTGAGAGCACAACGACAGAGACAGGTTGCTACGAACATCATGGTCCTCAAATTTTGTTCCTTCATCATCCATCTTTGTGTTTAGTTTCAGCGACAGATCCAAATCAAGCGATGAATCTTGAGCCTTCCTTTTCAGTGTCTTCAATTCTGTTGTTGGATTTATAGGCATGAGGTTTTGTGCTCTCTGTTGAATAATACTGTTTGATGGAGTGTGATCAACGTGGCTAAATCTTGTGCATAGAGTTTCGTAAGCACCAAATGAGAAAAGCTCATATTTTGGTTCACGGGTTTTGCTTGTTGATTGTTCACCAGAAATGGATGAACTTGCCCGAGACATTCCATTGGACCAATCGAAAGGTCTGTGCACAAGTTTTTCGTAGCTACCAAAAGAACCATTCCCGAATCCGTAACTGAAAAACAACATTTGAATGGATCAAAACCTGTTTTGTTTTTTTTTTTATTTTATTTTATACCATGATGTTTTATTTGTTTCTGAGAAAAATTGAAGCAAACCTTGGATAGTTATTGTTTGTGTAGGTGTAGGACGAACTTTGACTGGGATTGTATCCTTGAAGCATGGAAAGTTGGCTAAGGTTATAAATATTTTTGTCTCCAATTTCAACAAGACTGGTATGATCGGAGAATACTGTCATATATATATGCAAGTTGCAACCAAGTTGTATTCATTAGGGATATATACGTATAATCAGAAACCCTAATCAGAACTGATTAACAATGAAATGTTTATAAAGAAGAACATCATGTACCTTGATTTCGGTCATCGATCTTTTTGCTCCTAAACATCTAGCAAAAACAAATTGAAAGAAAAGAAATAAACCAAGCTAGAACAGTTTTAATAATTTATTTGTAAGAGTTATCTAATAATTACCTGCAAATGACTCTTGACATGGGCAATACTCAAACCTTTCATGTTCATCAATTGAAGAACCAGTTTAGGTGTTGCTCCTGCACACCGAAAAAGAAAAACCAGTATCAGATGAAGCAGTGAAAAGTTGTTTTTTTTTTTTCCTGCATAACTGTGTAAGAATTGAAGACAAATATGGAAAATTGAAAGCAAAATAATGAAGAAACTCACTCTCTTGTCCTCCAAGTCGTTGAACAGCATGAACAAAGCGAAGATGAAGATCAGGGGTCCATCGAAGCCTCGGTAACTTGGATCTAACATAAGGTCTAATCTTTTTCTCACTCTCTTCCACTGTGCTGTTGCTTGAGCTTCCTCCATTGTTGTTTTGCTTGCTTTGATCTTCATTCGCATGGCTTTCACACTCTTCTTCATCAATGTTAGAAGGGCTTGTCTTGGAACATTGGGAGACTCGGCTTTCTCCCATCTTCTTACTCACCTTGATTTTCCAACTTTATATGATACTATTTCCTTCAAGATCATAACACAAAAAGAAACATACACTGTTTGTGGATAAAAGGTCAATTGGAGAAATCAGAAGAAGAAAGGAATAATAATTGGGGGTGAGAAATTTTTTTCATATGCTTTTCTTCTCCTGTTTCTCTTCTTCCCCATACAAAAAAGGTTAAAATATTGATCCTAGAAACATGAACTCAGCTAGCTATAAATATATATATAGTTGCATAATCGATGATGACGATTCGTACACCTCTGGATATGTGATGTGATAAGGTTAAAAACCCTACACTGATCTTCAATGGAATTTAGAGCTCTTTGTTGAGCCAAGTTTCTCTCTCTTCCCTTCTCTTTCTTCAGTCAATGCCTCTGAGAAGAGTAAACCATAATATAGTTTCATATCTTACCATGTTGATTTGTATATGTGTTTTTAAATATCCATGGACTTCAATGAGAGGAATATGTTTAAATTTCAATGTGAATACAATCATTTTTTGTTCCCACTTGAATAAGATATAAGTATTTTTTTTTCGTGTGACAATTAATATGGTATAATTGCAATAAAAATTATGTGGTGGTATTTTTGTATTATGTGTAGCAGTGGACCATCCCTGACATACATAAATATTTTTTATTTTCAGGAAATTAGAAACATGGGTTTGATTCTTTGGGTTAGTGTTTTGTTATTAACTCTGTCAAACCCATTTTATATTATTTAGTTTATTTTCATGTCAATTATATTATTAAAGAGAGTGGTCACTGATTAGACTTCATTAGTAGGGGTCACTGAATTCACTTAATTATAAAATTGTGTTGAAAAATATCTAGCTAATGTTTTCTTCTAAATTAAGCCAAGTTTTCCTTTTTTGTCTATTTAGATACTTTTATTTATTTAGACAATATATGTTTACATTTGTTTGTTTTCTTGTAGGTTTATAATTATGTTAATAGTCTCCACAAAAAATCAATAACTGAAGATAAAATTAGACTATCGTAAAAAATTGTTAAAATCAATTTTTGCCTCTAGTTTTAATTATGAATGTATAGTTTTTATTTTTATTAAAGCTTAATTATATATTTGTTTTTTTTATTAACACAGTTCCCATTATTAATATATTTTCCAATTTATAATAAAAAATTGTTATATGTTTAGTTACTTGTTTATGTAATATATTAATAGTTAAGTTTAGCAATAAGTTTTAATATATTACTCTCACAGATATATTAAGATTTTTATTAGCAAGTAAAGTATGTATTAATAATGAACTAAAATTGAATTTATTCTAAATTTAAAAATCACATATGCAAACTATATAGGATCATATGGGCAAAAATTTAAAAAAAAAAGTTAATTTAAGCCATAAAAGTAGTAGTAATTATACCTGTGTTAACCATGATAATTTTTAAAAGCCCCTTTAATTTTTATTCACAGTTTTATTTTCTCTAAAACACATGTCCAATGAATTTACTAAATAATTCTTCATTTTTTTTAAGTATCATATATTTTTATATTTAGCTCTTATTGTAGCGTAGACATTTAAAAGGATATAATAGGAAACTTCATAATTATTTATTCAATAAAAATATTATTCAATTTATTAATTTTTGTATAAATATGTTAAAAACAATGTAAATATTAATTAAAAGATCTACAATCGTGAAAATTTTGCTGTTGGGTTCCTTAGAAGTGAGTCAGATATTAATCATAAATAATGAATTTAATTCTTCTAGTATTAGAAATAAAAAATTGCCATGGGTGGCACATACTATCAATTAACATATTATATATATATATATATATATATATATATATATATATATATATATATAAATATATATATATATATAAATATAAATAAATATATAAAATAATAATATATA
>Ga0214544_1006083_pt1 | contig 22676 bp, 21 predicted proteins | sample CNSS3metaG_FD_160074 | JGI IMG/M metagenome (GOLD analysis project Ga0214544, IMG submission 160074) | Root nodule microbial communities from cowpea collected in UCLA plant growth center, Los Angeles, California, USA - CNSS3 | ecosystem: Host-associated > Plants > Roots > Nodule | place: USA...
TTTCTTCTTTCATTTTGCTCTTTAGTGTTGTTATTGCCGTGTGTGTTTAAGCTTGAATCCAACTCTCTTCTTCCTTTCATGAGCTTGAGAAATGAACCTTCACATCTAGATAGCATGCTATCTTAATGTCCAGTGGGAATCTTCAAAAAGCTTTCTTAAACAACTTCACCATATTCATAACTCTAAAAGGAAACAAGATAATCCTTCATCAGAGATGTTGTGCCATTAGTGGGTAGGTTCATGGATGGTGGTTAACATGTGATGATATAAGCGAGGAGGTTCATATCCAGTTACTCTCACGTGGGGATACGAGCGAGGTAGGTTCGTATGTTCCGTGCTCACGTTTGAGAAATGCCATGTGCGGGGAGGTACGGGACTGGTGGATCACATGTGTTGGACTGTGGGCGGGTAGGTCCGTAGAGCAGGACTACGAGGGGGAGGTTCGTAGAGCAGGACTACGAGCGGGGAGGTTCGTAGAGGTAGGACCACGAGTAGGTAGGTTCGTGTGAGCATCATATTCCCGAGTCCAAGGCTAACCAGTTGTGTGATTTGAAGGCTATAAAGCCTTTGGGTTAAGGTCTTGGCCAAGAACTATGTAGAGTGAATAAGATGGGTGTATGATTTATCTTGCGTATTTCATATCTGTTATTTTATTTTCTCAGCTCACCCTTTCTGTTTGTGTATGACGATGATCGTGTGATTCGTTACACGGGAGCAAATGTTGATATAGGTGATGCTGAGGACGTCCAAGCGACGAAGTGAGGGCTAGCTTTGGGATTAGAGCTAGGGTTTTTATCACATGTATTTTATTATGTTTTTCATTTATGAACACAAATCTTGGGAACTTGTAACACATTTATTATTTATGTTATAAGTTTTGGTGCTTGTTTTCATAAATTTAAATTTTCCCGTGTTGGGAGTATTATTAATGCGACTTTTGATATATTTTATTTCTTTTATTATTTATTTTAAGTAAAATTCCTTAGGGGATGTTACACTCTCTAATGGAATGGTCATTGATTTCTTTGTCACATTAAGACCCTCTCCAATGGAATGGTCAATAATTTCTTTGTCACATCAAGGCCCTCTCCAATGGAATGGTCATTGATTTTTCTCACATTAAAACCCTCTCCTATGGAATGGTTGAGTCTTTTTTTTACTTTCCATATCATGACCCTTTTCACGGAATTGGTCGTCAGACCCGTCTGAATCGATTTTTACTCATCTTTTTCCTCTTGAAAATCCGGACAAAATTAGTGTCTTTATCTTTACTTATCTTTTACTGCGATAATTTGAAAATGTCACATTTTCATATTACCTAATAAAATCTAAGTAAAGAGGGGCAGTTGTCAGCACCTAATTTTGTCCGTGTTATAATGTATTTTACTTTTTTTCTCATAATCTTATTTTACTTTTATTTTGTTTTTTCTTTTCATCTTATTTTACTTTTATTTTACTTTTTATTTTTATTGTTATTCTTTTATTTTTATTTTATTTTGTTTTATTTTATATTTTTATTTTGTTTTGTTTTATTTTATTTTGTTTTATTATTTTGTTTTATTATTTTCTTTTCTTTCGTTTTAATCTTATTTTATTTTATTTTTATTTTATTTACAATTTTCTTTATATTCCTTTTTTTTTACTTTTTATTATTTAAGAAAAAAGAAAATAGATTAAAAAAAATAATAAGAAAGAGAAGATTGCAGAGATCAATGGAAAGCTAGTGTCTATGGTGGACGTGGACATAAGATAGGGGATAGGGTAGCCATGTTACAGGAAGCAACCACCCTTTCCACTTCTCGCATGGCTCAAGAAATACAGACATCAAAAATTCATGATGAACCACACAGAGGGGAATCAAATTGAAAGAAAAAACAAGAGACGTTACTACAAAAGGGGAGCAGAGTCATAAAAAAAAGGGAGAGAAAAAAAAGAGGATTTTTGTGGAGCGGCACCACGAATTAAGAGAGCTCCAAGAACGAGCTAAGAGGATCGGCAAGAGGTATACTTATGAACACTTAGGCATGAACATAACTGATATTGGCGTGAAATGATGTTGTGTCTGTATAACATTGTTTATATGTTGGACTGTTGATTATGAAGATGCGTTAAATGTGTTACTTGAATGTTGTTTCATCCATTCCTGCAACAAAAAAGAAACAAATAGAAAACCCATTCATACATCAGATTTGTTCATTCTTGCTCACCATCTTCATCTCGCACCTACATAAAAAACCCATAAAAAACAGATTCATACGCTTATTATGCCTACATTCATCTTCTCCACATTCTTCCAACTACACCACCATAATCTATCTTCTTTTCACTTTCACTCCCTCCCTCAATACCCTGCATAAGCAACACACCAACATCGAATACAGTCCCCATTCTACACATTTTTATCATCTCCATTTTCATTCTTCCACAACCTGCACATAACCACAACTGCACATAACAACATTCATTTATAACTCATCATAGCAGCATCACATTTCAAGCACCATCCTCCATTGTTGGCCACTACAACGTTTTCACAGCACACCAAACACTCAGCGTCTCAAAACCTAGTAATCCAAATTCTAGAACATCAAAACATAGAAGAAAGTTGCCGCTGCAAGTTTTCTTTCTCCACGTCTTTGGCCCTCTTCAAAAACACCATCAAGGACTCTCGCTATGCCCCACTCTAAGTTCTATTATTTTAAATCTTATTTAAAATAAAGTATATTATTTTTAATTGACATGTGTTTCTTAACGTGTCAAAAAATAAATGGCCATTCTGAAACACCTTTAAACAACTCAACAAGTTGCTAATTTCAAAATCCATTAAAACTTTGAGGACAAAAAACATATTTAACCTAAAAATAAATAAGCGAAATGAATATTTGTTGCGATTAAAAGTTAAAAGTAATATTTACATTTTTTTATTGTATTTTAAAAATAATTAAAAGTTTTATTAAATAATTTTGAGCCTTACTTGTAATATATTATTTAAAATAGTTATTCATAACAATTAGAAATTTTTAACAAATTTTTATATTTCAATTTCTTTAATAAATTATTATGTGTATTTTGTATATTTATGATAATAATATCATAATATATTAATATTTTGGGATGATTATTTATTATGTATTTTAGAAGTACATTAAATTTTTTAAACCATGATAATGTTGTATGTTTTTGTGATTGTAATTTATAATTTTTTTTAAAATAATACTGATATATCGTCTACATTATATAAAGTTTTTAATGTGATTTGTTATATATATATTTATTGTAGTATAATAAATTTTGAAATATTTAATTATTATATTACCATAGTGTACTGTGTATAATCAAGTTATCCTCGATCATGGCAGGACTTGTTTTTTGTCGAGTACATGTCAGCCTACTAAGTCAAAATATGTATTTGGTCCCTACCTGTTTGACTAGGATAACATTGAAATAACTATATTAGCCATAATGATCCTCAATCATTCATGATAATTCAAGATTAGTAGGTAATTATATCATGTGGCCCAAATGCATCCAAGTAAGAATTAATGAATAATATTATAAATAATATATTTTATGAGGCATATTGATTAGGTTCACTAATTACCTCGGTTATTGCTCGTTGATGCATTAGGCTGACTTGAGCATTGGAGCATCTTCTATAGGCACAACGCCTACCCTGCTAAGAGAGTATAAGTACTTTGAAGGAGGACGAGTACCATTGTAGTTGTAGGCATGGAGTGTTGGAAGTGCTCTAGGAGTCTTTTTAGGATATAAATTCGGCTTTGTAAGAATAATTGGTGCCCACTATGGGGATGACTTATATTATGTGAAGAAATAGTGTCCACGAGAAGCAGAATGGCTGGAGCGAAAGAAGAAGGAACCCAATTGGCTAACATAGCCGCTATCTTGGAGAACCAGGAAAAAATATAGTAGAAGTTTGTGAGTTTAAGAAGAAGAGTATTGAGGAGATGGATGCTAGATTGAGAAGGAGGGTTGAGTCTCAAGGAGCAGTTGGTAAGGGGTAGAAGAAGGAATCTCTTGATAACATTAACTCAGTGCAGAAGACTATTGGACACTATGTTGGAACCTAGACTAGGATAAAATAACTAATTGATTTTGCACCTAGAATTAATTATTCAAAACATATGAACTTAATGCTTAATGCACCTAGACATAGAGCTTAAAAGTTAGACATTAGGGTTTCTATTAATAGGTTTAGACTTTTCTCTAAGACATTAGAACTTGTTTAATAGTGGTGTGAATTCTAGAGTAGGAATTAAAGGTGTGTTATTTAGTGTTTTCATATTGATTCGGTGCATGAAGTATAACTCTAGTTAAGTCTTTACTGCGTAAATACTTTTATAAATTTAATTGCATTTTAGATCTTAGAATTATTCTTGTAAAAGTTAATTTTGTTCATCATGCAAAGTTTTTCACCTAAATTAGTAAATAATCATAGTTTTCTAAACAACGCAACTTTTTTGTGGGAAAATGATATATGGACTTGTCCACTTTGTTGGCACAAGCAAGCTTGAAGCAAATAATTGATAAAGCAATGTTCATGAAAATCATATATGTTTTTTATGAAGATTCACTTGAAGATTATGGTTTTAGTGTATTAAATCTTGAAATAATATGTTAAATGTAATGATTAGATGTTATGTCATGTTGGTAGGCTATATGACATAGGTTAGATGTCTTGTTAGTCTTAGTGTGTCTCTTTTAATCTATTAAAATGGGTTTTAACAGGTTAAATGGCTTGCAATATATAGTTTATGGTATGAATGTATTCAGTCAGTTGAATTATTTCTAAATCGACTGATTTCACTTAAGTAAAGTGAAATCAACTAACTGTAAAGAAAATTCAATCCATTGATTTCACTTAAACCAGACTATATATGTTATGTTTCCGAGAGCAGAGGTGTAATTATGGGTTTTAGAGCGCGAAACTTTGTCATTCATCAATGGAAACTTTGTCATTGAAGATCTTGGTTGATCTTGGAGGCATTTTAGCTTGTGAGTAGCTTGAGGAACACATGTATGGTTGCCTAGGGAGAGCCACCATCGACTTTAGATGTTCTTATGCCTCTGGTTTTTTTGCTTGATGTGATTTCAAGTCTGTAAGTGTGATTCTTGTAGAGTGTTAGTCTAGATTTTTTTGTGAGTCAAAAATCTTGTGAGTTTCTTTGTTCAAAAGGATAATCTTGGTGTGTGATTTGTAAAACTTTTGAATATAGTGGAAACTAGGCTCAGGTTGTCCTGGTAAACTAGATGTAGCTCTATAATTGAGTGAACCAGTATAAAAACAATTGTACAATTCTCTTTCCTTCATCTCACTCACTTTGAATCACTCTAAAAAACTCAAGAAAACCAAGCAATCCATTCGTTGTTGTGCTTTTATGCGTTCTTGTGTAAATGAGGATGTATACTTGTTGGAAATATTGTTTGGAACAAGTCTTGTATGTAAAACTTTGTTGTTTGAGTTAAATCTGTGAATTCTACATTCTGTATAAATTCCTAGGATTTTAGCCGACTGATTTGACTTTTTAATTGACTATTTCACAGCTCAAAAACAAATTAGTCTGCTATTTTATTTTTTGACCGATTGAAATTGTACTGATCTGCAACTTTTACATTTTAATTCTCTAGTCTATTTGATTCAATTGAAAGTGGTTTTATGCTTTTGAAAAAGCTTTAAACAGCCAATTCAACCCCCCTTCTTGACTTAAATCACCATTTCAAAACTAACAATTGGTATCTAGAGCAAGGTTCTTGAAAGATATTCAAGTTTGATAAAAAATCTTTTGAAATGGTAGAAAATAAATTCCCTTTTGCTGAAGGTGCCTCTATTCATAGACCATCTATGTTTAATGGCATAAACTATTAGTTTTGGAAAATAAGAATGCAAATTTTCATTGAATCTATAGACAAAGGGATTTGGGATGCAATAGTTAATTGACCATATACTCCTAAATGTCTTGTTGAAAATAAGTAGGTAGATAGGCCTTGGACTGAATGGACATATGAAGAAAGGAGAAGAGCTCAATATGATTGCAATGCAAAGAATATCATCACTTCATTTTTGAATATGGATAAATTTTTTAGAGTCTCCCAATGTAAGAGTGAAAAGGAAATGTGTGAAGTTCTAGAGGTCACACATGAGGGGACGAATGAAGTGAATAAAGCAAGGAAGCATGCCTTGATTCAAGAGTATAAGCTTTTCAAGATGAAAAAATGAGAGTTCATAGTTGAAGTTCAAAAGAGGTTCACTCACATTGTCAACCAGCTCATGGTTTTAGAAAAAGAATTTGACAAAGAGGAGCTAAAGTGTCTTTATAGAAATTGGCAACCAAAGGTGACTGCCATCTCTAAATCCAAGGATTTATCCATCATCACCACAGCTGCATTGTTTAGCAAACTAAGAAAGTATGAGATTGAAATGCAAAGGCTAAGTGAGCTTGAGTCAAGTGAGGAAAAGGTAAAAATCATAGCCTTGAATGCTAGCTCCAAGAAGAGTGGTGAAACCGAGGAAGAGGTAGCTAAATCAAGTGATAATTAGAACTTGAATCTACTAGTCAAGAGGTTTGGAAAGTATCTCAAGAGGAAAGGCAACAAAGGTAATCAAAGGAGGTGCATTTCTAAACAAAATGATTCAAGTAATACTTCTAAATTCTAATGTTATAATTGTGGAAAGCAAGGACATATCAAGATTGAATGTTCTAATGTTAACAAAGAGAATGAGAAGGTTGGTGACAGGGAAAAGAAGGAAAAGGCCAAGGAAGGATGTGCCTACATAGCTTGGGAGGACAATGATGATTCAACAAGCACTTCATCTCAAGAAGGAAGTGAGGAAGCAAATTTATGCCTCATGGCTGGATATGAATCATCCTCATCAAGCCAAGTGAGTTCTTTGTCATTCAAAGATAAAAATTACTATTACCAATTGTTGCATGACTTTGAAGAGTTGCATAGTGAGGCTAACAAAATTGTTGTCATGAACAATCGGCTAAAAGGATAATCTTTGGATCAAATAATAACTCCATGTGTGAAAAGTTTGTTGTAGCTATGTAGGGAGAATTTGAGATGTATATGATAGGTGAGCTAACCTACTTCCTAGGGCTACAAGTGAAGTAACTCAAGCATGGGACATTTTTAAGCTAGTAAAAATACTGTTTTGACTTGCTGAAAAAGTTCAAAATGGAAGATTGCAAAGAGACTGCCATTCCAATTGTTACAAACTACCTTATGGATGTAGATGAAGTGGGACAACATGTTGATTCAACTAAATATATAGATTTTAGTTAAATTGTCAAAATTTGCATAATTTGTGTACTAGAACTATTTCAATTTGCTAATCCTCACAAAAGAACACATATATTTCACTTCAATTGGTGTAGTGTGAATTTCGTGTGGTCTAAAATTTTTAGTTAGCTAAAATTGCAAAAACAACATATAGATTTCACTTAAAATTGTCACTATGCCAAAAATATATGACCTGATACAGTTTTAGTCGACTAAATCTTTATTTTTATGTGTTAATTTCACTTATGCTGATGATAATTTGCTTGAATTGATTTTAATTGATTGACCCAGTCAAAGTATCCATCACATGGCATTATTTGAACTATAGTAGCAGCATATAACAATTATTACATCAGCTAAAATCAACTTTTCAAATTGCATTGATCACAAAGTGCTTTAATTACATGATTTCCAATGTGCATGCATTAGATGTGAACTGTTTGTGAGTGGATTGTTCATAAAATGCATGGGAAACACATCATTGAATACTTTGATACAAATTCCTTCACATTTAATTGATTGTGATTTCATGTATTATATTGAATGTATTTTATTGAAACCAGAATATTTATACAAATTAATTGACTGATTTTGAAAATCAACATGCTGATTCTATAACTACATGCATTGACATTCCTATCTATTAGCAAGAGCCAAACTTACAATTCACCATGCCTAGAAGACAGAGATAGGCAACACATGTTTCCACACTTAATATGCGCAAAATAAGATTCACCAAGATAGGCAACACATGGCTAGTTGAAGGAGATCAAGGTGTAAACACTGAAGTTGGAGCCAATGACCATGAAGCGGGAACTAGTGGAGGAAACCAAGGGGAAGATGACCCACAACCCATGGCCATTGAGATTTATCAACCTCGTTAGAACACTGGACCTGCATATTCCTAGTTTGAAAGGATGGTTCTCAATCAACTTCAAGACTTGAACATGGCACAAAATGCATATCATGTATATTGCACAACAAGGTTCGAAGACTTGGATGACCAACTTCATAATGTTCATGACCTCCTTTGCAATGTCTACAACAGAGACAACCCCAAGGATGAATGAAGGGGATGGCTCATAGGTCATGCATTGCATTTTCATGCTGCATTTGTGTTTGTGTTTGTCTATTCTAGTTTTTCAATCGACTATTTTCCTATTTGAATCGACCAATTACATCAGTCTTAGCTTCATGATATATTTTTCATTTCTTTTTTAATTTTGCTCTATTTGTATTAAGTATCAATTGCATTGATACTCCTCTATCTTACTACTTTAATGAAAAAAATTCCTCTTTCCAAACTGATCTATGCATTAACTTTCATTTGATGAATCCAAAGGGGGAGAAAAATGAGTAAAGTTGAGTAAAATTAAGTTAAAATTGGAAAACCCGGAACAAATATGCTGGAACCATTTAATACTACAAATTGAATATGAAATCTGAAGTTAATCACATTATTAGTGATAGGGAGAGCATATGCATATGTGATACATATGCATGCTTGTGTGCTTTTGCTTGGATGTGAATTTGTATGTTGGTATCTTGTGTGCAAAAGCTTTTTCAGGTTTCTCTATGGATCTTAGCTCCTCAATTCAACTCGATGATGTTGGCTTCATCAATTTGAGGGGAGAATGTTGGCACAAGTAAGCTTAAAGCAAAGAATTGATAAAGCCATGTGCATGCAGATCATATGTATTTGTTGAAGATCCACTTAAAGATTATGGTTTTAGTGTATTAAATGTTGAAATAATATGTTAAATGTAATGATTAGATGTTATATCATGTTGATAGGCTATATGACATAGGTTAGATATCTTGTTAGTCTCAGTGTGTCTCTTTTAATCTATTAAAATTGGTTTTAACAGGTTAAAAGGCTTGTAGTATACGGGTGTAATTGGGATGGTGCTATGTTCATGATTGTTAGCCTTTGTTTTTCAAATGTACTAAAAGGTAGCCTTAACTCTAGCTTACTAAATACAGTGGCATAGAAAAAGTAAAACCTAGCTTTTTTTTATCATTGTTCTCATGTTTACACACAAGTTCATCAATCTCACACACTTGCATACAAACATCTTTTTCATTCGTCCTACTCAAGGCTTGGTGATTACAATTCTACTATGCTAGCCTAAAGGTAACAATGATTAGAAGCATGCATGGCAGGAAATAAAGGAAAATGAAGAAGTGGTCGTACCTAGTGAAGGTGGTGCAACGATGAGAATGGTGACGAATGATCGATGGAACATTAGGGTAAGAAGAGAAGATGGCATGACTTAGAAACCAAAGAGAGGAAGCCTGGGAATAAGAAAGGACAGTGTAGAGAAATGAAGAAGAGAGTAAAAGAATAGAATTGGGAAGAAGTTGGAAAGGCCTGACCCACAACCAATCTCGAGTAGCCACATGGAGAAAAGGAAAAATGGAGTGTTTGATATAGAATGTGAAAAGGACTAAAATGTTTAAATTGTTTTAAATTTTGGTTGCTTTCTCAACGCCTATGAACATGAATCGAGGCTTAAAAGGTTAGGGCCTTTGGTCGGTCATATTAACATTGGGCCTGGCCTAACCTAAATCCATGAGGTACAGATAACAACCTAAGACAGGGGACTTCTCCCTACACCTCCAAAGAGTTCTACTGCACTCCCAAAAATTTTAAATTTCCTACTGTACCCCTCTGAACCCTTTGACCATTCTCTCCTATTGTGAAATCACGGGTTCTCCAATTCACCTCACACTCCCAACACTTTTTAACCTAATATGCCTCCTTCACTTTCTATTTTTTAAAGAGAAGATCTCCACTCACATTACGAAATCCGCAACCCATTCCCAATTTAAAATTCGTTGCTGCTACTGTTGGAGGCCCTTTGCATTGACAACCACACCCACACAGAAGGTAGGTTGTGCCCGTAATGCACCGACCAAATTCACACCCACACCTGCAGATGGTAGTCCCTCTAATTTATGTACTAATTATTTAATTTTCAATTGTGTATATTATTTATAATTCCATTAAATAAAATTTCATTATTTTAATTTTTGAACATATTTTTTGTTTGTTAATTTTTAATTAATAATTATAAATTATTGTTTAAAATATTTGTCTTTATAATATTTAGATTATTTTTATGTATCTATTGTTTTCTTAGTTTTTAATGTTTTTATTTAATTATAAATGAATACTATTTTTAATTTTTTTAAAATTGAAAAGTAAAAATTTACATTACATATAAAGAATTATATGATACACAATAAAAAATAAACTTTACAATTATAAACAAAACATAAAAAATATTAATAAAACAACACATTAAATAAAAAAATAAATAAAATAACAAATAAAAAAATTATTAAAAAACGATTTAACATTAAATAAAAAATAATAACTAAATTTTCAACCAATTAAAATATAAAAATACAAATATATTTTCAACCAATTAAAAAACGATTTAACATTAAATAAAAAATAATAATTAAATTTTCAACCAATTAAAATAAAATATCATAACTAAAATTAACATAATTAGTACAACTAAAAAATATTCAAATAATTACACACCATTTCAAAATTAAAAAAATTAGAAAAGTAAGTAAAGCAAAATACAAACCAGATTTCAAATTCCGTTGGTGTAAAATGAAATTCGTAGTTTCCTTCACCATAGAAGCCTATTTGTATTAAAAAAAATTCAAAATTAAGAATTAAACACTTAAAGTTTAATAGTTGAAAATATTTATTATTAAATTACGGATCTCGAAACCCGTAACAAGATGAAACAGATACCAGATCTGTTTTTTGGAAAATCGAATGTCGAAAACCAAACTAGAAGAATCATCAAATAGCTAAAGCGCGAAGCCACCATTTTACTTGTACAACCATGCAACTAGAATATTACATATAGCCAAGCAAAAGACATAGCATTGACATTGCAAGTATGGCTATATAAATCATGTTCAATAAAATAACCATCATACTATGTAAGTCTAAAAGTAAAGCCAAACCACACACTCATCTCACCAATGGTCACCAACACATTGAAATATAACACAATTAATAAAACCAAAATAAAAAGCACCAAACCAAAAGTATGAGAATTTAAAGAGAACCAAAAATTGTCATACATGATTTTGAACATGCAATATAAATTCATAAAAGCCACAAGTGAGTCATAGATATCCAAAAAAAATAAACAAACTATAAAGTCGATGGAACAAATCTAAAGAAAAGAAGACTTATGTCAATGGAACACTAACGTAACCCACATGTCATGCATACTACCACAACTCATCAAAGTCTTAAAGCTTTAAATATACTCTCTTATAACTGGCAAAAGATAGAAACGCGTGGTTTGCATGCATAAGAGATTGAACTAAAAAGGTAAGTTGGCAATGTTCTTAACCTTTAACGTTAATCATGAGAAAAACCAAAAGTTTTTAAAGAATGAAATAGGATGGCTGCACTGCCACACTAAAAATTAGCTAACATAAAAAAAAACAAATGCCCCATAAAAAGATTAATTGCCTTAACCAAAAAAAATCCATGCATTCACGTGGTTAAAGAAAACTAAAAGCAAATTGACCCCATTTACGTGTGGTATACATAAACCAATGAAATAAAACAATATTGCATTACGTGAAGGCTACACCACGGTATTCTACCAACAAACAAAATCTTGATATGTGTCAACACCCAATTTCATCCGGCTAAATAAATAATAGAATAAATAATAATAATTTATTTTTTTAAGAAAATAATAAAAAATAATAATAATAAAAAGTAAATAAGTTTTTCTTTGGTTTTTTCTTTGTCTAAATAATAATAATAATAGGATAATAATAATAATAATAATAATAAATAAATAAATAAAAAGAAAAAGAGAGAGAGAGACTGTTTTAATCTTTTATGTGTTTTCTTTTGAGGCTTTGTTTCTATTTTAGCCCAAAATACTCTGTACACCCACACCGTTTTTTCTTTCAATCAATGGCAGCCCAAAATTTAATTTTCTCACCCCCACTCTATGCTTTGTCGTTTTTGCTTCAGATTAAGAAGTTATTCTAATAATTAGAAAGAAAATATGTTCTAATATTTAGAATCATTTACTATGATTTTGTACTCTGATTTTATGACACCTCTTTTTCCAGATGAGGAAAATAGTATTTGTTTCTCAAGAATATCTTTTTTGTAATTATAATTAATCTGTCTTGATCACGTTTGATTTTGTGCTATGATTTTATGACACCTCTTTTCTAGATAAAGAAAGTAGTAATATGATTCAAAGCAATAAGTCTTTTACTAATTAGAATCAATTTTGCTGATCACGTTTGATTTTGTGCTCTGATTTTTTCTGTGATTTGATTCCCACAATGTGATAATATTAAGACTAGTTCTTGCCTTTTAAATTTTATTTTATTTTATTTTATTATTTTAATCAAGACTGACTTTATTACGAGATTACATTAGATTTATAATGTTGTGTATATAAACCCATCATGAAAAAGAATAGAGGACTTTTTTTTCTCTCAGAATTTTAGAGATCTCTCTCACCCTAAGCACACAATTTTTTTTAACCCTCGCATATAAAAAACCCACTCACCTTCGATCGCCACCCCACGTGCTTCTTAGTATTCCAATGCAACTATTGTATATCCGATCTCCTGTCCAGGATCACAAAAATTAATTTTTGTTGTGTTATGCAGTCTTTCTTGAGTTTTGGTTATAATCTTGGTTGAATTTGATGTTTTCACTATTTCTTTTTTATATGGAAAAAGCATTATTTTCATGCATTTTTGGGTTCATTACTTTATAATTAATGTTTGTTGATTGTATTGGGTTGTGAACATTGTTGCATGAATAAGTGAGAGATATCATGTTTTAACATTGTATGAATATGTTGTGTCATATGAAAATATATTTTTCATATTAAGTGTTTTAAAACTTTTTTTATAATAAAATAATATGTTTAATCCTAAACGTTATTTCCTAATCTTTTATTTATTTATTTATTTTCATATTGTTTTCATAAATTATAGACATATAATAGTCACGTTTTTGGGTATCATGTCTTATTTCGGAAGTTTTTTTTTCTTTAAAGGAAGTAATAACAAATAAATAATTTAAATACCCTTTTAACTTTTAAAATGTATAAGTGCTCATGTGACTGCTCGCGTCGTCTTAGTACTTAATACCTTTGCTCTTCTATAAGATTACTAAAAGAAAAAAATACAAAATTTTCAAATATTAAAAAAGAGTGATATCAACATCTTCGAACAAAATGTTTTTTTTTTTCAAAAAGTTTTTCATAAAGAACTACGTGACCCTGATTCTCCATTATGAATGGAGATACGTAGGAGCAAGGAGTAATCCTTGTCGGGCCCAAAAAATAAAAAAAATCTTTTTTTTGTTTCCTTTGTTTTCCTTTTTCATTTTTATTTATCTATTTTTTTTGTAAAATGAACATTTAAAAGAGACCACATCAATTTGTATTTTAATTAAAGGTACCGTCTTAGGATAGGCGTTGTAGGGTGCTAACACCTTCCCTACGTGTAATTAACTCCCGTAACCCCAAACTCTGTTTTCGTAGACCTCGCTTATTTTTATGGTTTTCCATAGTTTTCTATAATAACTATGGTGGCGACTCCAAAACTCTTTTTACAAATTTTATTTTTTTGGTTCGTCATCCCGTCGCGATTTCGGTTGTGACAATATGTAAAATAAAAGGAAAACAAAAACGGCCCTACCATGCTAAAGTCAAATTACCAAAAGAAAGAGAGAGAATTATGGCTAAGAAAAAGAAAGATAGTGAAACGTAAATGCTGCAACCAATGTCACATGGATTTTAAAAGATGAAGGAAGAGAATAAACAACTAGACTACCCCATCATGCAACGTCCCAAAAGTAAGAATGTGATAGTAATATATTTCCTTACATTGTGATTATGTGGTTAGCACTCAAAGATTAAGAGAAAGATATTAAATTTATATGTGGTCGTGGTTTCCATTAGACAATTAAACATGGAACCAAAACACTATGGAGACCCATTATAACCCATTCCAACACTACAACTTTCTTCGGATGAAACCCAAAAGCTTAAAAGGAAAAAGATTTAACCTTATATGTAGGCTCATGATCTTTACCAACTAATATACTGTACCAAAATAAAATGATAAGAAACAATGTGATAAAGGCTACACAGACTAACTTAAAACCACCCATGCAACTTATGCATGCAACCAAAACTACACCCACAACAAACCAAGCTTAGAGATAAACAAAAGGAAACCAACCCCATGCAATTATCACTGTGATGCAGTTAAAGTAATGAACCCGAAACCTGCACCTCTCGTTCTCCACTTTCTGCAACATTTTTCTTAACTCTGCCCCTTAAACCTTCTAAGGTTTGGCCTTATCTAATCTTATACTAAATATTTCAGTTAAAATTCTAAAAAAAAAAAACCATCTATTTTTATCTATTAACTATATATCAAAACACTATCAAAAACAAAACCCCACTATGATTTTTCAAAACCACAAATGAACCCTATATTGCAGAAATTTTGAAAATTCAATAACCAACATCGTGGGCCCCACACTTAATGGAGAGAGAAAAATAAAACATAAAAAAATGAATGTCACTACCAAGATTTGAACTCATACCTCCACACCACAAATACACTCTCCAACCACTAAGCCAATTACTTTCTCATGATATATTGTGCACTGAAAACATATAAATGCATATTATGCATCTGCCATAATTATACAATAATTAAATAAAATAAGAAAATGTAAACCCTTTTTAAACTAACCAAGATCAAAGCCTTGCACCCAAACAGGTCGAACACATGCATAACCAATAAACCATATGCCTTTTCACATTATAATATGCATCACTTAACTATATACACATATCTGCAACATTAAATATAATATTAAAATTTAAAATAAATAAAACAATAACTTGCATCGCTTAAATAGTTATCCCATATTTCATATTTATGTAAATAATTAAAATAAATAAACAACACTTAATTTAAATTAATCATTTAATTATTTCATCATATATCAAAATTAAATAAAATCCTTAATTTAAATAATTCCACAATCTCAAATAAGCCACCAATTTTTCTATGTGTTTTTCTTTATTCTAATTTTTCCCAAGTCTTACATGTGGTGGATACTGTGATGAAGTTTAATGATAAGATGCCCACTAAGAGTTTAGTTAGGGTTTATAACTTGGTTCATCCAATTGTTGATATAGAAGGTATCTTTTTGTATTTTTCAATGTTATACTATGTTTGAGTTAATTGATTGATATTCGTAGTTATTTATAGGACATATGGCACATATAGGGAAGAAGAAATTGAATCTTTTTCAAACTCTCCGTAAGGAGAAGGCAGAAAAAGCGAAGGCTATTAGGAGCACTGAAGTTCCCAACTTGCAAGAGCCTCTCGTGGAAGTCCATGTTCATGGGGGCTCTAAGAGGAAAACTGAGTTACCGGCCAAAGCTGGTAAGGGGAAAGACGTGAAGAAGGTTAGAGCCACCTTGTTGGGGCCAGGATGGTCATCTGGTGTGAAGGGACCAGAGACTGGACTCATCGAGTTACCAGAGACTGTTGTTCGTCGCGACATTGAAATCAACTTGTTTGAGACTTTGGTTAACTCGATTGACAACACTAGTGAAGGTTATTGTGGAGTTTAATAACAAGGCGTTGATATTGGGACGCAGGGTGGGATCTCTGTACCAGAGGGAATTGAAGGAGGGTAGTCGGTTTAGAGTGGAGGAGTTGACGAAGGAGTTGAAGGTTCAGGCAGACAAGCATGCTGAGGAAAAAGCATCTTGGAAGAAGGCAAGAGAGGAGTGGTTGGAGGAGAAAAAGAGGTTAGGGACATGGAAAGTGCGTTGTTTGGATTCAGAGAACATGCTGAAGGCGAGGATAATGGAGCTTGAGGCCGACTACGACGAAGTGAAGGAGAAAAACGGTGGACTGGAGTTGGAGCTGGAGGACCTCAAAGGTTATATTATTCAAGAACATATAAATGAGTTTCAGAAGTGTCTGCAGCAAGCGGCCTTCTTTTACAAGGATATCGACGTGTCGGATGCTAGATTCGACGTGAACAAAGATGTTATGAATGGTGAGCTTGTAAGCGAGGCTGGAAGCAGTCCCGAAGAAGAGGCTGATAAGGAGGAGGGGACGGATGCAAACATTAATGGTGCTGTGGTGGTGGAAGATGCTGATGAAGAGACAACTTAGGACTTATGTTTTATGATTCTTATTTGATTTTAAGCCTAAGTCTGTAATAATTCATACATTGCTTTTTTTCTTGTTTATACGTTTATAACCCGTACAATGTTCGGTTTCCTTGTTAATTTGCATAATGTTCGTGGTATGTTTGTTGTTTGTTTGATACCGATAGAGTATATCATAAGAGCGCGTTTACTTGAATGATGAGGGTGTGAATATGATGCAAGGTACATGTTATTTGTTGTTTATGGCGCATAATCCGATAAGTCGCCTTGGTTTTTGCAAAAAACATGAATCGTTATGATAAGTGTAGTATTCATTCCAGGCCGCTTACTTATGGTGAGGGTGAGGAATTTAAACAACTAATATTAGATAACGGGTGTTCGACCCAGGGCGCTTACTTGTGGTAAGGGTGGGGAACTTAAACGATTGAAATTAGATAAAGGGTATTCGACCCAGGCCGCTTACTTATGGTAAGGGTGGGGAACTTAAACGATTGAAATTAGATAAAGGGTGTTCGACCTAGGCCGCTTACTTGTGGTACGGGTGGGAAACTTAAACGATGAAAATTAGATAAAGAGTGATCGACCTAGGACGCTTACTTGTGGTAAGGGGGAGGAACTTAAACGATTGAATTAGATAAAGGGTGTTCGACCCAGGCCGCTTACTTGTGGTAAAGGTGGGGAACTTAAACGGTTAAAATTAGATAAAGGGTGGTCGACCCAGGCCGCTTACTTGTGGTAAGGGTGGGAAACTTAAACGATTGAAATTAGATAAAGGGTATTCGACCCAAGCCGCTTACTTGTGGTAAGGGTGGGGAACTTAAATGATTAAAATTAGATAAAGAGTGGTCGACCTAGGCCGCTTACTTGTGTTAAGGGTGGGGAACTTAAACGATTGAAATTAGATAAAGGGTGTTCGACCCAGGGCGCTTACATGTGGTAAGGGTGGGGAACCTAAACAATTGGAATTAGATAAAGGGTGAGCATATGGTAAAGAAACCCTCTGTTTTATTCATGAATTTTGGGGTGTCTCGTTAAAAACTCGCTGGCCAAAACCCTCCTTAGGGAAAAATGCCAGGGGAGGAAAAAGAGTACACCCAGGATTACAAGCGTTCGGTACATCAGTTTAACTAAAATAGAATTTTAGATGAGATACATTCCACGTATTCGGTATCTCTTCTCTTGTGAGTTGCTCAAGCTTATAAGAACCTCCTTTTGCATCATCACGTATTCGATATGGTCCATCCCAATTGGCAGAGAATTTGTCATCCTTCTTTCTTGCACCGCTGGCCATTCTCCAGACTAGGTCTCCTTTCACAAACGATCGTGGGCATAGGTTTGCGTTATATCTCCTGACCGCTCTTTGTTTGATTGCCATGTTACGGATTTGTGCTTTGTCTCTTAATTCAGGAAATAGGTCGAGGTGGGTACACATATTATGGTGGTTCTGGTCTGAATTGTATACTTGGCGGCGTAGAGATGATTCACGAATCTTAATCGGTATCATGGCTTCCGCGCCGTATACTAAGTTGAAGGGGAATTCGTCTGTAGCGGACTTGGGGGTGCATTTATAGCCCACAATACTTCTAACAAATCTTCCGGCCACCGGCCCTTGGCTCCATCCAAGCATTTTTGAAATTCTACTAGTATGACTTTATTGGTAACTCCAGCTTGGCAATTGGTCTGCAAATGTTTTACAGAGCTGGTGATATGTTTGATGCTGAGGCTGGTATAAAATTTAGGAAGCTCATTGTCTATGAATTGTTGGCCATTGTCGATTATGATGGTGTGTGGCACGCCATAGCGGCATATAATATCTTTCCAGACGAACTGCTGGATTTGTTGAGCTGTGATAGTGGCTAATGGTTTAGCTTTTATCCATTTGGTGAAGTAGTTGATGCCTACTATGAGGAATTTCACTTGTCCTTTTTTTGGGGTGTAGGGGCCAAGGATGTCCATTCCCTATGTCGTAAAAGGCCATGGGGAAAGTATACATTTTTTGACAAAGGTGTGGCAATTTGCCTCCATAGTTGGCTAGAAGTACCCGACTTTGAGTATTTTGGTGGTCATGGTTCGTGCACCGGAGTGGTATCTGCATAAGCCTTCATGGAGCTCCCTCATTACGTATTGGGTTTGTTATGCTATAACACATTTGAGCAGTGGCTGACCGTACCCTCACTTATATAGGTCGTCACCTATCATCGTATACCTTGCGGCCTTAGCCAGCCAGCCTTTGTCAACATTGGGTGGGGGGTTACCGGTTTTGAGGTATTGGATGTATGGAGTTGTCTAGTTTTCAATGTGGTCCAAGTTAAGGCAGATGTTTGTTATAGATGGTGCGGATAATGTCTGTTGTAGGAGGGATCTATGCCTGCTCTTTAACTTAGTGCTTGCTAGTTTCGATAAGATATCGGCTCTGACATTTTCACTTCTTGGGATGTGCTGGATGCATACACGATCGAAAGTAGATTGGATGATATTACAGACTAGATGATAATATTGCAGGAGAGTGGCATCTTTGATTTGGAATTCGTCGTTGAGATGGCCCACAGTGAGCTTGGAATCAGTCTTGCATATCAGTGTTTTGACGTCGACTTCGCGTGCGAGAGATAAGCCGACTAGGATGACTTCGTATTCGGCTTGATTATTGGAAGTTTTGAAGGCGAAGTGTAGGGATTTTTCAATGAGGATATCGTTTGGGCCTTCCAAGATGATGTCGGCGCTTGCGCCCTTTGGATTCGAGGAACCGTCTACATAAAGTGTCCATTGGTCTTCCTCAGGGTGTGTTGAAAGTCATTGACAAAGTCGAGCAGGCATTAGGCTTTGATGGGGCCGTGTGGTTCATAACGAATGTTGAATTCAGAGAGTTCCATGGCTCAGGGGAACATTCGGCCAGCAAGGTCAGGCTTTTGGAGTATTTTTTGAAGGGGGTAGTCGATCTTGATAATGATGTTGTGGTTGTGTAAGTAAGGGCGTAGGCGTCTTGTTGCATGCACTAAGGATAGTGCTAGCTTTTCCACCATTTGGTATCTGGTTTTCGGATCTTGCAAACTTCGGCTAACGAAGTATAGGGGGTGTTGGATGCTAGTGATTTCTTGGACCAACGCGACGCTTATAGTATGATCTATTGCGGTGATGTAGACGAGGAGTGGTTGATGGATATCTGGCTTGTAGAGGATAGATAGAGATGTGAGGGTGGTTTTAAGGTTTTGGAAAACTTGTTCGCATTCGTCCTTCCAAGCGAACTTCGCGGATTTTTTGAGTGGTTGGATGATGGGTTGGGGTTGTTCGGCTAGTTTTGGTAGGAATCTAGAGATGGCAGTTAGGCAACCTATCAAGCCCTAGACTTCTTTGATATTGTTGGGGCTTCGCATTTCGATGATAGCAGTGCACTTTTCTGGGTTTGCTTCGATGTCGCGTTGTGTTAGCATGAAGCATAAGAATTTACCACGATCGACATCGAAGACGCATTTTTCAGGGTTGAATCTGAGGTTGTATTGTCGTAGTGCGGAGAATATTATGGACAGGTCTTGTGCATGCTGCTGGTGGCTTAGTGATTTGACAACCATGTCGTCGACGTACACTTCGACACACTTGCCCATTAGGTGGCTGAATACTTTGTCCATCAATCTTTAGTAAGTCGCTCCTGCGTTTGTTAGGCTGAATGACCTTGTAAAAATAATTGGCGTCGTCGGTGACGAAAGCGGTCTTGTTCATATCGGTTGTGGCCATTGGAATCTGGTTGTACCTGGAGTATGCGTCTAAGAAGCTGAGGACTTTGTTGTCGGCTGCACCGTCAACTAGCCAGTCAATGTTGGGTAAGGGATAGGCATCTCTGGGGCATGCCTTATTGAGGTCCGTATAGTCAATGCACATTCGCCATTTGCCATTTGCTTTTTTTACCAGAACCACGTTGGATAGCCAGGTGGCGTAATTGGCTTCCTCAATGAAGCCAGCATTAAGTAATTTTTCGACTTCTACTTTTGCTGCTAGCCAACGTTCTTCTTCAAGTCTGAGCTTCTTCTGGGAGACATATATGCCTTCTTTATAGATGGAGAGCTTGATGACTGCAACCTAAGGGTTGACACCGGGTAAGTCTGCGGCTGACCAGGCGAAGAGGTCGGTGTTGGCGATAAGGGTGGGTGTCAAGATATCACGCTATTCTTGTTGAAGGCCGGTACCCAATTTGAAAGTACGACCATTAGGGAGATCCAAGCTTATAATGTTGCCAACTAGCTTAATTCGTGCGTCACGTCCTACTCTAGGGTCTAGGTCATCCCAGGTAAAGCTATGCCAGAGTCGGGTGGGTGTTCAATGTTGTTGGTTTGGAGGATTGGTAGTTGAGGGCACAAGCTTGCCATATAGCATTCTCGTGCGAGTCGTTGGTCACCGTGAATGGTAAGGATGTCACCTGATGGGAAAGGGAATTTCATGGCTAGATGGGGTGTGGAGAAGACGGCACCTAGAGTGTTGAGGGATGGTCGGCCAAGGAGGACATTTTATGAGGTGGGTGCATCTACGACAAGAAAACGGATGGGGATTGTTTTGGTTTGAGATGCTTCCCGAAAGACAGTGTGGAGGTCTATATATCCGCAGGTTGAAACCTTCTCTCTAGAGAACCCGTAGATAGGTTCATCCTAGGGAACCATGGTAGTGGGTGGAAGTTGGAGTTTCTGGTAAGTGGTCCAGTAGAGGATGTTGATCGAACTGCCTTGGTCGATAAGCACCTTCTTGACCGCGTAGTTCTTGAGTTCAACTGTCATGACCATGGGATAGTCTTGCTAGTGGTCGACGTCGTGGAAATTATCGTCAGTAAAGGTGATGGGAGGCATACGATGTTTATGGTGAGAATCGGTTATGTGATTGATGGATTGGAGGTGACAAAGGTGTTTCTTCCTGATTGAAGCAATGAAGTTGCCACCGGCAAAGCCTCCTGAGATGGTGTTGATTGTGCCGTGTAGCGGGGGATCAGCCGGGTTGACGTCAGTGCGGGAAGGTTGAGGTTCTTGACAGGTTGGTTGATTGGTGCGATGATTGTGGCGAGTATTGCGAGGGGGATGTCAGTTGTTGGATCGTGATGGAAGTGGAGGTACGTCTTTGCGGACAAAGCGGCGGAACTGGCCAATGCAAACCAATTCTTCGATTTTATCTTAGAGCGCTTTGCATTCATTTGTAGTGTGGCCGTTGTTTCTATGGTAGCGGCAATACTTGGTCATGTCTGCATTGGGGGGTTGGATGTTTTGCGAGGTGGTGGGATGACGTCGGCATGGAGGGCTTCGTCGAGAAGTCTGGATCTGAGGACACTTAGCGAAGCATATCTGGTGAAGTGCGGTTGTCGAGGCTCTCTAGGCCTAGAGTCAGATCGTAGAGGGGGTTTATCCAAGCTAGTGGTGGAGGGGGTGTAATCATTGCAGAACTTGGTGTGGAGGTTCTGCATTTCTTCCATGCGTATGTAATCTGCGGCACAAAGCTTGAGTTCGTGCATGGAGGCAGGGGTGGAGGTAGAAATTATTAGCGAACGATCCTGGTTTAAAGGTAAGAGCCATACACTGCAAAATCATTTCTTGGTTGAGGTTGGGTGTGCGGAGGGCGGCTTTGCTGAAGCGGTCGATGAAAGCACACAACGTCTCGTCTTATTCTTGTTTGACGCCGAGAAGGGATAGGGTTGTTGATGTGATCCCATTAAGGCTTATAGTATTGGACCAACGCCTAGGCCCATTTCTTTTTAATTTCTTTTAATTTCTTTATTTTCTTTTATTTTGATTAAATAAATGTCTCTAATTGGGTTTGTTTGCTAAATACAGCCTATTTTTCTAAGCTGCCAATTATGGAAGAATTGCCATTGGGCCTGCGGCCAAACTCTTCTCTACATCAACCCAATTGGGCCCGAGCCCAACTTTTCAACATGCATCCAATCTCTTCAGAAAATTCCTTCAGATCTTGCAATCTGTTTTACGTGTGCAGCATCACACCAATGCGGACCACGCGTGCAGACCCAATTCTTCGGCTGTGCATTAATTTGGGCATTATTAGTGGTGCAGGGTGTGCTTTCCGTCCAGCGTGCCAGTTCTCTTTCCCGCATGGGCCGAGACTTGCGGCCCAATAGCTTTCGCGTAGGAAGAGGGGTTGATTGCAGCATTT
>Ga0214544_1006085_pt1 | contig 22671 bp, 17 predicted proteins | sample CNSS3metaG_FD_160074 | JGI IMG/M metagenome (GOLD analysis project Ga0214544, IMG submission 160074) | Root nodule microbial communities from cowpea collected in UCLA plant growth center, Los Angeles, California, USA - CNSS3 | ecosystem: Host-associated > Plants > Roots > Nodule | place: USA...
GAATAGGAAAAAATTAAGAAAAGCAGAAAAATGAATTGTGGGTAATGTGTGTGCGCAGTGTCCTGTCCTCCACCTGTTTTTGTCTTACGGGCCGCGGGCTGGCCCGTTTTGGCCCGCGGGCTGGCCCGCCGGGCCAACGGGCTTGACGGGCCGGGCTGGCATGGGCTGGCGGGCTGAAATTCGTGGCCTGGCCCATACCTTTTCAGCCGGGCTGGCGGGCCGGCCCATCGGGCCGGGCCCATTTTGCCATCCCTAGCGTACGCACAGGTATAACACTAGTTATATCTTGAAAGAAAAAGAAAATCTTTTATCTTAAAAACATAATTTGATAAGTTTTAAATGATTTTTAATTGAAATCCTGTGCTATAGAAAAAAAAAGTTAATAAAATATTACTAAAGTATCACTTTCTAAAATTTAAAAAATAGAATTAATTAAAAACCTTATAGTATAATTATATTTAAAAAACGAGAAATATTTTAAAATAGATAAATATTTTAAAAATATATTAAACTAAAAAATAAAAATAAAAAAGTTACTTTTTTTATTTTATTCGATAAAAATTTAATTTGTTTTAATTGAAATCTTGTGATATAGAAAGAAGATAAGAAAAAATATTAATAACATCAAGTTTTCTAAAAATCTTAAGGGAGAAATATTAAAAAAAATAGAAAATTTAAAAATTTTACAATAGAATTATATTAAAAAATGAGAAAAAATTAAAAAATACAGAAGCATTTTCAAAGTATTTTAAATTCAATATAAAGAAAAAGTATCTTTTTTAATTGTTTTGATAAATGTTTTTAGTTTCATAATTGAAATATAATATAATAAAAAAAAGATAATGAAATATTAGTAAAATTATCAATGTCTAAAAAATAAAAGATATAAATATATAGAAACTTGAGAAGTATTCAACCATAAATACATATTTAAAAAAGCATTTTAAATTAAAAATAGAAAGGATTATTACTTTTTATTAAATTTAATAACATTTTAAGTTTTCTAATTGAAATATTATACTAGAAGAAAGTCCTAATTACTTATGACTAACCAATTATTTAAAAGAAATTACTGTAGAGGTGGTTAAGCGTATATATTAGTTATTAAAATGCTATATTTGATTTGTTCATTGTTAGGCTACGTCAATAATTTTTTAACCTAATTGTGTAAGGCCCATTAAAAATCTGCTTTATTATTTTCTGCCCTAAAGTAAAAGGGTTGCCCCTTGTATTTGGGCCTAGGGCTGGCCCAAGTGATAAAACCAAAACCCTAAGTTAGCCTAACACACTTACTCTCATTATTCCACAAAGCCAGCCGTCATCCCCTTCTTGCTCTCACAAGACGCTCTGTTAGGGTTTTGCCCTAAGCCTTCCCGAACTAGCTCGGAACCAACTCCTACTCCACGTAAGTGCCGCTTTCTAGATTGTATGGGTTCCATTGCTATTCCTTCGTAGTTCACAGTTACAGTTTCATAATACTCCGTCTTTTGTCCCGTTTACCATCTGTTTCAGCTCGCTAGTCCGTTCCTAGAGCTGCCGTGCTCGAGGTCGTGCCGTCAAGGTTTCGGTTAACCCTTTTTCCAGGTACGGGAAGTTAGGGTTTCAAGTTTAAGTTGTTTTTTTGGCATGTTCTTGAGTTTGTTGTTGATTGTATGGGTTAATCATTCGTTTTGATGCGTGGGATATTTTGCATGATTGGCTGGTGTGAAAAAAATAGTTGTTGCAAGTGAAACAGTGGCGAGACCTGATAATCTCGCCCAAGCGAGCCAGTCTCGCCTAGGCGAGACGAACAGGGACTCGCCCAAACCCTATTGCATGAAAGGTCGCCCAGGCGACCCGCTCAATTTTTTTGAGCGAGCGAACATCTCACCCACGCGAGAGGGGTCTCGCCTAAGCGAGATCCCGCGTTGGTTTCTTGATGCTTTTTTCGAGCCCTCGCCTAGGCGAAGGGGGCTCGCTTGAGCGAGCACGTCTCGCCTGAGCGAGATCCTTCGGCTTAAGCGAGGTCTTGGGCGAGGCAGGGCGTAGTGTGATTGTTCTCTTGACTTGGTTGGTGAATGTATGGCTTGAATTTAAGTACTGTGATGAGAGTATGAGACAAATGAGTATGCATGTGTGAGGTAAATCATGAATTGTGAACAATGGGTTGGTACAAACTTAGCATGAAAATTGTATGAGATGATTCATGAAATTGAAATGATGAGTTTGGTATGAATTCGACATGAGACATGAAAGGGTTGGTATCAATGTGACATGGTAACGATATGAGACGGAGTTCCATATTCTGGGTTCGAGAATAAGGAGTTGGTATGGCTTGGTTGAGAATACGAAAGCGATGAATCATGAGAAATTGTATGAGATGTTTGTTTATATTTGGGTGTATGCATGCTGAACCTGTTTGGTTGATTAAGGAAGTTTGGTCCGCGTTAGTGCGTAATTCCTTGGGATTCTCTAGGTGGGATTCCCAAGGTCATGCTTCAGTGGTCGGGACGTAATTCCATGGCCCCTGTTAGTGAGTGTCCATGGTGGTGCCCCATCTGTATAACTAGGTAAGGATTCAAGGTAAGGTTGCATCCTGACACTCTAAGGAGTCAGTTAGTCTCACCTAGAGCGGATTGACTCCTGTGGTGAGAGTAGTAGGAGGCCTGAAATTCATCAAGGGCTAACCTTGTGGTGAGGGAAATTGATTTATTGTAACACTTGTAACACATAGCTCGGGGGTGAGCAGAGGTATCCAGCACAAGTGCAAGCATCCGCTGAATCTAACCAGGTTATACATATCTGGATGAGTCGAGTCGAGTCGTAGTGTATTGATTGAAAAGTCATAACATGCTTGGTTGCTGTATGAATATTGGATGGTAAAAGTATATTTGACTGTATGATGTTAATGTTGTTGGCTCTAGCTTACCATTTTTGTTGTATGGTTGGTTTGTATGTGGCTCTTCTTTTTGGCGATGATCATCAATTCAATTGATGGGAGCAGATGGGCGAGGTTCCCGCGGTCAGCAAGGAAATGGCGATTCCGCTGCTTAGTCATCTGGGCTGGACCTTATGTTTCTTTTCCTCATGGGTTTTCTTTAGGGCTACGACCCATGTATTGGTCTATTCCTTACTATTACTCTCATTTTGTTAGCTTTTATCTGGATTCCGTTGGCATCGTGGTGTGCCCAGTTTGTAGGGGTGTGTTAAGGACCCCAAGACTACTCTACATTACTATTTTGTGTGACGTTCCTTTTAATTCCGCTTAATAATTAAATGGGACGTTACATTTATGGTATCAGAGCGGTCATTCCTTAGGTCTGTGGACTTGGATGTCCACTCAACTTTCTTTGTGTCTTGTGAGTGTTGTTAGTTAAATTCTTGCCTTATTCGAGCCTAACCAAGTGATTTTCTGTGTGCCAGTGAACTATGGCACCTCCTCGCAGGACTTCGCAATCGTCCCAGGGTGACGTGCCCGATATCTCCAGGGCAATAGAGGCGATGGTGGTTGCCATGACGCAGCAAAGCACCGCGATGATGCAGCAGCACGAAGCATCCATGCAACGACAGACAGCGTCATTTGAGCAACAACAACTTGTTATGCAGCAGATGGAGGCTGCTAGGGCAGCTGTTGAGGATGCCCATCGGTAGCACATGGAGGCACTCTGCCAGCTGGAGAAGAACAGGGCGAATGCCCCTGTTTTTGGCCCAGAGCCACGACCACCAGTCAAGGAGTGAAGTCTGGAAGACTTCTTGAAACACCACCCCGTGAAGTTCAACGGAAAGACTAGTCTAGATGCAGTCGATTAGTGGCTGAAGGATCTGGAGAGAATCTTCGATGCAAAGATGTGCCCAGCAGATAACAGGTTGGCCTTTGCCGTCTACATGCTGACCGGGGAAGCTGAACACTAGTGGATGAGCATGAAGTCCATCATGGAGGAGAGAGGAGAGCCTATGACTTGGGAGGCCTTCCGGGGAAAGTTCCTCTCAGAGTATTTCCCCGACAACGTCAGATACGCCAAGGAGGTGGAATTCCTCCAGCTCACCCAGGGAAGGAAGTCAGTAGCTGATTATGCTGAGAAGTTCAAGCATCTTAGCCGTTTCTACACCTTGCCACTCGATGAGGAGTAGAGATGCTGAAAGTTTGAAAATAGACTCCGCGGCGACATTCGCTTGATGGTAGCACCCTTGTCCATCAAGGATTTTGCTGCTCTGGTCGAGAAGGCCAGGGTAATAGAGAAGATGAAGAATGAGGTGGACGGCCAGCGATCTCAACAACCTCAGAGGATTGGTGGACCATCTGGGTCCAAGCCCAGACATGACGAGCGGAGGAGACCATACGACAGACCTCACCATCAGCCTTAGGGGTCTAGGGGTCTTCCTCCCAAGTAGGGTCGAGTCCAGTGCTATATATGTGGAGGTACTCACCTGAGGAGTGCTTGCCCGCGCATGGAGGGTTACCGCAGATGCAACAACTATGGCAAGGAAGGCCACTTTGGGAAGGACTGTCTCAACCTTGCTAGAACAACAACACACCCTCTAGTTCAGACCCCTCACCAGCACCAACGGAGAGACAGAGGCAACAGGCCTCAGGCGACAAGCAGGGTGTATGCCATGACCAAGGCAGAGGCTGCAGGCTTAGATAATCTTGTTATGGGTCGATGCATGATAGCTGGTGAACCTTTGTGTGTACTGTTTGATTCTGGAGCGACATACTCTTTTGTGTCAATTGCTTGTGTGGAGCATTTGGGTATGTCGGTGTGCGAGCTGCAGTTTGAACTTGTAGTATCTACCCCGGCGTCGGGTCTAGTCAGAACGTCGTCCTTGTGTGTTAGGCTTTCGGTAGAGGTAGAGGGACGCAGATACAAGTTAAATCTAATCTGCCTGCCTCTACAAGAGTTGGAGGTGATCTTAGGGATGGATTGGCTCTTTGCCAATCACGTTCTGATAGATTGTCGGGAGAAGAGGTTATTTTTTCCCGACTCAGAGGAGCTTGAGTTGGTTTCTCCTTAAGGGGTGGTGAGGGAGATCTAGAGTGGCGCGCAGTGCTTCATAAACTTCGCCCGTATGGAGGTGGGAGAGAGAGAGAGAGACCATCAGTCATACCTGTGGTACATGAGTTTGAAGACGTGTTTTCGGATGAAGTACCAGGGTTGCCTCCTAGTAGAGAAGTAGAGTTCTCTATTGACCTAGTACTAGGAACGGGCGTGGTGTCGATGGCTCCATATCGTATGGCTCCGGCAGAATTAGTGGAACTCAAGAAACAGATAGAAGAGCTGATGGAGAAACAATTCATCCGACCCAGCACTTCGCCTTGGGGAGCACCAGTGTTATTGGTGAAGAAGAAGGATGGGAGTTCGCGCCTGTGTGTGGACTACAGGCAACTGAACAAGATGACTATCAAGAACAAATATCAGCTTCCGAGGATTGATGACTTGATGGATCAACAGCATGGGTCATCGGTGTTCTCGAAGATAGATCTGTGGTCGGGATACCATCAGATTTTGGTAAAGGCTGATGATGTCCAGAAGATGGCCTTCCGATCCCGGTATGGACACTATGAGTACGTGGTTATGCCTTTTGGTGTGACCAATGCTCCAGTAGTGTTCATGGACTACATGAACTGGATTTTCAGACCCTTCTTAGATAAGTTTGTTGTGGTCTTCATAGACGACATCCTTATCTATTCTAAGACTCAGGAGGAGCATGCAGAACACCTGAGGTTGGTGCTTGGTGTTCTAAGAGAGAAACAGTTGTATGCCAAGTTGTCAAAGTGCAAATTCTGGATGGATGAGGTTCAGTTTTTGGGGCATGTGATATCCGCCCAGGGGATTGCAGTGGACCCAGCAAAGGTCGAGGCAGTAGTAAAGTGGGAAAGTCCTAAGTCGGCCACAAAGATCAGGAGCTTTGTGGGGTTAGCAAGCTACTATAGGAGATTTATAGAGGGATTCTCCAAGATAGTGGCACCCTTGACACTGCTTACTCGGAAGGACCAACCCTTCACTTGGACAAATAAGTGTGAGGAAAGTTCTAAGAGTTGAAGAGAAAATTGACTAGCGCTCTGATACTAGTGATCCCAGATGTCGGGAAGCCGTTCGAGGTCTACTGTGACGCCTCCCACCTCGGGCTTGATTGTGTATTGATGGAGGAGAAGAAGGCTGTGGCATATGCTTCAAGGTAACTTAAGGTTCATGAGAGAAACTACCCCACTCATGACCTAGAGTTAGCAGCCATAGTGTTCGCCTTGAAGATTTGGAGGCATTATCTCTATGGTGCTCAGTTCCGTGTGTTCAGCGATCATAAGAGCCTTAAGTATTTGTTTGACCAGAAGGAACTGAACATGAGGCAGAGGAGATGGATGAAATTCTTGAAGGATTATGATTTTGAGCTCCTATATCACCCCGAGAAGGCGAATGTAGTGGCATATGCCTTGAGTAGGAAGACAGTGCATACTGCACACCTTATGATTAAGGAGGTGGAACTACTAGAGAAATTTCGAGATATGAAGCTACAGGTGGAGGTAGGATCTGAGTTCATTAGATGTAGTACCCTAACTATATCTAGTAACTTCTTGGGCTTAGTGAGAGAGAGGCAGTTATTGGATGCCAGTCTTAATAGAGTTAGAGAACAATTTGGGTTAGATGAGGCTAGAGATTTTTCTTTGGGTGATGATGGTATACTGCGGTTTCAGGGTAGGGTATGCGTACCTGATGATGTTAAGGTGAAGAAGTTAATTCTGGAGGAACGACACAAAAGTCGTCTTAGTCTGCATCCTGGCATGACTAAGATGTACCAGGATCTTAAGGAAACCTTCTAGTGGCAGGGAATGAAGAGAGATGTTGCTCAGTTCGTATTAGCATGTTTAACTTGTCAGAAGGCGAAGGTGGAGCACCAGAGGCCCGGTGGGAATCTACAGCCCTTGGAAATAACAGTGTGGAAATGGGACAGCATCTTCATGGATTTTGTAACCCATTTGCCACAGACTTTTAGAGGACATGACACCATCATGGTGATAGTGGATCGGTTGACCAAGAGTGCCCACTTCTTGGTGATGAACTTGAGGATGTCCATGGCCAAGTTGGCCCAGCTGTACGTTAAGGAGATCGTGAGGTTGCATGGAGTCTCTTCGAGCATAGTTTCCGACAGAGACCCACGATTTACATCCCGGTTCTGGCAAACCTTACAGGAGGCTTTGGGGACGAAGTTGACTATGAGCTCAGCTTATCACCCTCAAACCGATGGCCAGTCTGAGAGGACGATTCATTCATTAGAAGATTTGTTGAGGACTTGCATATTGGATCATCTAGGTGCTTGGGATGAGGTATTACCTTTGATAGAGTTCACCTACAACAACAGTTTCCATGCGAGCATCGGCATGGCGCCATACGAGGCTCTTTATGGCAGGAAGTGTAGGACTCCTCTCTGTTGGTATCAAGATGGGGAAGCGGTGTTGGTTGGACCAAAATTGTTAGAGCAGACCACTGAGAAAGTGAGAATGGTGAGGAATAAGATGCAAGCTTCTTAGAGTAGGCAGAAGGCCTATGTAGACCGTAGGAGGAGACCTCTAAAGTTCGCAGCTGGTGATCATGTATTCCTGAGGGTGACCCGAACCACGAGTGTGGGAAGGGCCCTCCACTCAAGGAAGCTTTCACCCAAGTTCCTTGGCCCCTATCAGATCACGAGGAGGATTGGGCCGGTGGCTTACGAGATAGCCTTACCCCCGCAGTTGGTGAATCTTCACCCAGTGTTCCACGTCTCACAATTGAGGAAGTATGTGTTTGACCCGGCTCATGTGTTGGAAGCTGAGGACATACAGATCAGGGAAAACCTCATAGTGGAAGTACCACCCGTCGCTTTAGAGGATAGCAAAGTTGAGGAACGCCGAGGAAAAGCGGTCAGCCTTGTTAAAGTCATCTGGGACCAGAGGATAAGTGACTCGACTTAGGAGTTAGAGGAGGACATGAGAAAATCACATCCGCATCTGTTTACCTAGTGAGTCTTTATTTTCGAGGTCGAAAGTTTTTCTTGTTGGGGAGAATGTAAGGCCTATTAAAAATCTGCTTTATTATTTTCTGCACTAAAGTAAAATGGCTGCCCCTTGTATTTAGGCCTAGGGCTGACCCAAGTGATAAAACCAAAACCCTAAGTTGGCGTAACACACTTACTCTCATTATTCCACAGAGCCAGCCGTCATCCCCTTCTTGCTCTCACAAGACGCTCTGCTAGGGTTTTGTCCTAAGCCTTCTCGAACTAGCTCGGAACCAACTCCTACTCCACGTAAGTGCCACTTTCTAGATTGTATGGGTTCCATTGCTATTCCTTCGTAGTTCACAGTTACAGTTTCGTAATACTCTGTCCTTTGTCCCGTTTACCTTCTGTTTTCAGCTCGCTAGTTCGTTCCTAGAGCTGCCATGCTCGAGGTTATGCCGTCAAGGTTTTGATGCGTGGGATATTTTGATGGTGTGAAAAATATAGCTGCTGCAAGTGAAACAGTGGCAAGACCTGATAATCTTGCCCAAGCGAGCCAGTCTCGCCTAGGCGAGACGAACAGGGACTCGCCCAAACCCTATTGCGCGAAAGGTCGCCTAAGTGACCCGCTCAATTTTTTTGAGCAAGCGAACATCTCGCCCAGGCGAGAGGGGTCTCGCCTAAGCGAGATCCCGCGTTGGTTTCTTGATGCTTTTTTCGAGCCCTCGCCTAGGTGAAGGGGGCTCGCTTGAGCGAGCACGTCTCGCCTGAGCGAGATCCTTCGGCCTGAGCGAGGTGTTGGGCAAGGCAGGACGCAGTGTGATTGTTCTCTTAACTTGGTTGGTGAATGTATGGCTTGAATTTAAGTAGTGTGATGAGAGTAAATGAGACAAATGAGTATGCATGTGTGAGGTAAATCATGAATTGTGAATAATGGGTTGGTACGAACTTAGCATGAAAATTGTATGAGATGATTCATGAAATTGAAATGATGAGTTTGGTATGAATTCGACATGAGACATGAAAGGGTTGGTATCAACGTGACATGGTAACGATATGAGACGGAGTTCCATATTCTGGGTTCGAGAATAAGGAGTTGGTATGGCTTGGTTGAGAATACGAAAGCGATGAATCATGAGAAATTGTATGAGATGTTTGTTTATATTTGGGTGTATGCATGCTGAACCTGTTTGGTTGATTAAGGAAGTTTGGTCCGTGTTAGTGCGTAATTCCTTGGGATTCTCTAGGTGGGATTCCCAAGGTCGTGCTTCAGTGGTCGGGACGTAATTCCATGGCCCCTGTTAGTGGGTGTCCATGGTGGTGCCCCATCTGTATAACTAGGTAAGGATTCAAGGTAAGGTTGCATCCTAACACTCTAAGGAGTCAGTTAGTCTCACCTAGAGCGGACTGACTCCTGTGGTGAGAGTAGTAGGAGGCCTGAAATTCATTAAGGGCTAACCTTGTGGTGAGGGAAATTGATTTATTGTAACACTTGTAACACAAAGCTTGGGGGTGAGCAGAGGTATCCACCACAAGTGCAATCATCCGCTGAATCCGACCAGGTTATACGTATCCGGATGAGTCGAGTCGAGTCATAGTGTATTGATTGAAAAGTCATAAGATGCTTGGTTGTTGTATGGATATTGGATGGTGAAAGTATATTTGATTGTATGATGTAAATGTTGTTGGCTCTAGCTTACCCTGTTTGTAGTATGGTTTTCTTGTATGTGGGTCTTCTTTTTGGCGATGATCATCAATTCATTTAATGGGAGCAGATGGGCGAGGTTCCCACGGTCAGCAAGGAAATGGCGATTCCGCTGCTTAGCCATATGGGCTGGACCTTATGTTACTTTTCCTCATGGGTTTTCTTTAGGGCTACGGCCGATGTATTGCTCTATGCCTTACTATTACTCTCATTTTGTTAGACTTTTATCTGGATTCCGTTGGCATCATGGTGTGCCCAGTTTGTAGGGGTTGTGTTAAGGACCCCAAGTCTAGTCTACATTACTATTTTGTGTGACGTTCCTTTTAATTCCGCTTAATAATTAAATGGGACGTTACAAATTGTACTTCAATTGTGGTAAGTTAGATTATAACACATTCTTTTCAAGTGTTAAAAAAGAAGAACAAAGTGGTGTATCATTTCATTTAAATTTTTATTTTTTATTACTTGAAAATAATTTGTAATTTATTTGATAATTAAGAAAATATTATAGAATAAAATATTGTTATGATAATGGTTGTGGTAATCATAATATATAAAACTTATTCATAAAATAAAATAAAAAATACCAAACTAGATGTATCATTTAATTTAATTTTTCAATGTTTATTACTTGACGTTATTCCATTACATTGATTGAATTTAATGTTCTAGTTATATCTTTTATCTTTTTACATCTTTAAAAGTATAACTTGTTATATCTTGAAAGAAAAAGAAACTTTTTTTTCTTAAAAACATAATTTGATAAGATTTATATGATTTTTAATTGAAATCTTGTGCTATAGAAAAAAAAAGTTAATAAAATATTACTAAAGTATCACTTTCTAAAATTTAAAAAATAGAATTAACTAAAAAGCTCATAGTATAATTATATTTCAAAAACGAGAAATATTTTAAAATAGATAAATATTTTTAAAATATTTTAAACTAAAAAATAAAAATAAAAAAGTTACTTTTTTTATTTTATTGGATAAAAATTGAAATTGTTTTCATTGAAATCTTGTGATATAGAAAGATGATAAGAAAAAATATTAATAACATCAAGTTTTCTAAAAATCTTAAGGGATAAATATTAAAAAAAATAGAAAATTTAAAAATCTTTTAATAGAATTATATTAAAAAATGAGAAAAAATTAAAAAATACAAAAGCATTTTCAAAATATTTTCAATTCAAAATAAAGAAAAAGTATCTTTTTTAATTGTTTTGATAAATGTTTTTAGTTTCATAATTGAAATATAATATAATAAAAAAAAATAAGATAATGAAATATTAGTAAAATTATCATTGTCTAAAAAATAAAAGATATAAATATATAGAAACATTGAGAAATATTCAACCATAAATACATATTTAAAAAAGCATTTTAAATTAAAAATAGAAAAGATTATTACTTTTTATTAAATTTGATAACATTTTAAGTTTTCTAATTGAAATATTGTACTACAAGAAAGTCCTAATTACTTATGACTGACCAATTATTTAAAAGAATTACTGTAGAGGTGGTTAATGGTATATATTAGTTTTTAAAATGTTGTATTTGATTTGTTCATTGTTAGGCTACGTCAATAATTTTTTAACCTAATTGTACTTACTATTGTGGTAAGTTAGATTATAACACATTCTTTTCAACTGTTAAAAAAGAAGAACAAAGTGGTGTATCATTTCATTTAAGTTTTTCTTTTTTATTACTTGAAAATAATTTGTAATTTTATTGATAATTAAGAAAATATTATAGAATAAAATATCATTATAATAATGGTTGTGGTAATCATAAAATAAAATAAAAAATACCAAATTGGATGTATCATTTAATTTAATTTTTCAATGTTTATTACTTGACGTTATTGCATTACATTGATTGAATTTTATGTTCTAGTTATATCTTTTATCTTTTTACATCTTTAACAGAATAACTTGTTATATCTTGATAGAAAAAGAAAATCTTTTATCTTAAAAACATAATTTGATAAGTTTTAAATGATTTTTAATATAAATCTTGTGCTATAGAAAAAAAAAAGTTAATAAAATATGTAAGACCCTTGAAAATGGCGTTTTAAAAGTGATAGTGGTTTAAAAATAGTGAGACTTGATTATTTTAATATTAAAAGATTTTAGTATAAATAGAATCATTATAAACGAGTTTGATTATTTTAAAACACACTATCTCTCTAGAAACCACTTTTCTAGAGTTCTCTGACTTCTCTTTAGAGGTTCTGTCTCTCTGGTCGTTTGATTGAAGAACCAAGACCGTAGGTTTGATCCTGTCGGTGAGCTCTTCAAATTGGACCGATTAGTTTCTTTGTTTGCGTAAGTTGAGTTTCTGCTCTCTTTTTAGTCTTTTTCGGTTTTTTGTTGCATACGAGCTCTCTTCCGCTTGCATGCGACATTTTAATCATCAATATGAGTCTTTGCTGATCAGTGATCATAATGGTAGGTCCTAATCGTTGTTATGATGTTTCTATGTGTAGACAGAGCATCATGTGGAGTTAGATGCGTTTTGGTGTTCTTTGAGCGGTTTGGGTCTACAAAGTCGCTTTGTCAGGTAAGGGAAGCTAATAATTGATTGTACTTAAAAGAATTCAGTAGATGTAATTATATGTAATTAGGCCTGCCTGTTTGATTGTTATGAGATTGTGAATTGTTTGATGTTTGGTATAAGTGAAATTGTGATTGCATTGTGTGAATTGAGGTTGAATTGGAAAATGAACACTTGAATCATGGCTCTAATTGGTATCATCTCAATTTGCTTAAAAACCATTTTGAAAACTAGACAACATTGCCATGGAGGTGCCAATTTGGGTCATGAAATCAAGTGAAACATCTCCCAACGAAAACCAGAATATGTGCTGTTTTCTGGTGTGAGGCTGAGCCTCAGAATTCAAGGCTGAGCCTTGAAAAATGTGAGAGGATCAGCGCTGAGCGTAGCCCAGCGCTGCCTGGCGTTGAAAAATGCGAGAAGAATGAGGCTGAGCGCCAGCCGAGCGGTGCCCCAACGCTGGGACCCTGCAGGTCTGAAACGAATTTAATGCTAAGGTTGAGCGTTGGAATCTGAGGCTGAGCGTTGGCTGCCAGATTTCATGTGTTTGCTGTTTTGATATGTTTCATTGCATTAATTGATCTGAAATGGACTATTTTGACTGTTTTGGTATACTTTGAGTGAGATTGGGTGAATATGGACATGTTGTATGTGGATTATGGAGGAATTTCATGGAGAAATTCTAACTGTGGATGAGGTAGGGTATGCATAAGGACTCGATTTTGGTTGGTATCCTGACGCTCCAATAACAATTAAGGCTCATATAGAGTATAATGAGTTATGTCGTGAGGAGTAATAGGAGGTCTTAGCCACTAGACATGATCAAGTCTTTGGCGCGAAGGAGACTTACCTGGTGTGATGATTGGTGATAACCCCTTGAGGCCAAACTCTGTAGAGTTTAGGAATCATACACGGTGCAAGCCACCAAGAGGTCCGATGTTAATTGCATATATCCGGATAATTGAGTCTGGAGTTGAATGGCATGTGAGTATTGGAATGTTCCTGTGTGAATTTGTGATAATTAATTGTTATTATGCTCTTACTCTAATGTAACCTTCTTTAAATCATTATTAGCTTACCCTTGCTTTTTGTGTTTTTGTCTCGTGTATTATGTTTCCTTTTGCGATGATCACCTTAATGGTGGGAGCATATGTGGTTGCAATGTCAGAGACACTTCTAGAGGATGAGGAGTCATCATTTTAGGTGGGAGCTTTAGTGGTGGTCAGTTTAGGTATATTTTTATCAGTTTAGTGTAAGTGTATAAGTGATATATTTTTATAGTCATATCTTTTGTAAGACTGTATTAATATATTGTGTACACTGAATTACCTACTTTGGAACTATGATGAAACTCTCTATTTTTATTAGTCTTAAGCTGCTAAAAATTGGGATGTTACAAAATATTACTAAAGTATCATTTTCTAAAATTTAAAAAGAGAATTAAATAAAAAGCTTATAGTATAGTTATATTTCAAAAATGAGAAATATTATAAAATAGATAAATATTTTAAAAATATTTTAAACTAAAAAATTAAGAAAAAAGTTACTTTTTTTATTTTATTGGACAAAAATTTAAATTGTTTTAATTGAAATCCTGTGATATAGAAAGAAGATAAGAAAAAATATTAATAACATCAAGTTTTCTAAAAATCTCAACAGAGAAATATTAAAACAATAGAAAATTTAAAAAACTTATAATAGAATCATATTAAAAAATGAGAAAAAAATTAAAAAATACAGAAGCATTTTCAAAGTATTTTAAATTCAAAATAAAGAAAAAATATCTTTTTTACTTGTTTTGATAAATTTTTTTAGTTTCATAAATTAAATATAATATAATAAAAAAATATAATGAAATATTAGTAAAATTATCATTGTCTAAAAAATAAAAAATATAAGTATATAGAAACATTGAGAAATATTCAACCATAAATACATATTTAAAAAAACATTTTAAATTAAAAATATAAAAGATTTTATTTTTTATTAAATTTGGTAACATTTTAAGTTTTCTAATTGAAATATTGTACCACAAGAAAGTCCTAATTACTTATGACTGACCAATTATTTAAAAGCAATTACTGTAGAGGTGGTTAAGCATATATATTAGTTTTTAAAATGCTATATTTGATTTGTTCATTGTTAGGCTACGTTAATAATTTTTTAACCTAATTGTACTTTAATTGTGGTAAGTTAGATTATAACACATTCTTTTCAATTGTTAAAAAAGAAAAACAAAGTGGTGTATCATTTCATTTAAATTTTTATTTTTTATTACTTCAAAATAATTTGTAACTTTATTGATAATTAAGAAAATATTATAGAATAAAATATTATTATAATAACGGTTGTGGTAATCATAATATATAAAACTTATTCATAAAATAAAATAAAAAAAACAAATTGGATGTATCATTTAATTTAATTTTTCAATTTTTATTACTTGACGTTATTGCATTACATTGATTGAATTTTATGTTCTAGTTATATCTTTTATCTTTTTACATCTTTAAAAGAATAACGTGTTATATCTTGAAAGAAAAAGAAAATCTTTTATATTATAAAACATAATTTGATAAGTTTTAAATGATTTTTAATTGAAATCTTGTGCTATTGAAAAAAAAGAGTCAATAAAATATTACTAAACTATCATTTTCTAAAATTTAAAAAATAGAATTAACTAAAAAGCTTATAGTATAGTTATATTTCAAAAATTAGAAATATTATAAAATAGATAAATATTTTAAAAATATTTTAAACTAAAAAAAAAGTTATTTTTTTATTTTATTGGACAAAAATTAAAATTGTTTTAATTGAAATCCTGTGATATAGAAAGAAGATAAGAAAAAATATTAATAACATCAAGTTTTCTAAAAATCTCAAGGGAGAAATATTACAACAATAGAAAATTTAAAAATCTTATAATAGAATTATATTAAAAAATGAGACAAAAATTAAAAAAATATAGAAGCATTTTCAAAGTATTTTAAATACAAAATAAAGAAAAAATATCTTTTTTACTTGTTTTGATAAATTTTTTTAGTTTCATAAATTAAATATAATATAATAAAAAAAAGAGATAATGAAATATTAGTAAAATTATCATTGTCTAAAAAATAAAAAATATAAGTATATAGAAACATTGAGAAATATTCAACCATAAATACATATTTAAAAAAACATTTTAAATTAAAAATATTTTAAATAAACCGAGGTCTGTAGTCCACAAATCGATCAAGGGTCTTGGGCGTCTTACTTCGGGTCGATCTTCTTTTATTTCCAAGGGGGCTTGAGGGCGACGTAGGGGACCTGCAAAAGACACTCCAATGCCTAAGTCAGCACTGGTGATGTCAAGGTTTCAGAGAATAATTTAATGTGTAATCAATGCATAGAACAGTGTGTTATTTATACCTATTTACCTATGGTTCCTACCTGCGATGGGCTATTATAAGGTCAAGTGTTAAGGAGGGAATTTACCAGGGGGTCCTCCGAGGGTTGACGGTGTTCGGTATTCGGCCATGAGATGCGTCGAGGGTGGTCTTCTTTCATAGGGATGCCTTTCGCAGGGCAAGCGGCCATAAGGTTTGGCTGTAGTCCGTGCTGTCCAAAAGAAGGCACCTGCGTAAAATGGGTGGTTGATGGCCGTTGAGGGTCGCGTTCTCCATGTGGAGGTGTCCTTGCGTGGTAGGCGGCCATCGTGTCTACTGAGGGCCGTGTTGTTCCAAATGGAGGGGTCCTTGCGGCCATCATGTCTGCTGAAGGCCGTGTACTCAGGTACGGTTGGGACAAGATTATTATTATTTTATTAAATTTTATATTTTCTAATTGAAATATTGTACCACAAGAAAGTCCTAATTACTTATGACTGACCAATTATTTAATAGCAATTACTATAGAGGTGGTTAAGCGTATATATTAGTTTTTAAAATGCTATATTTCATTTGTTCATTGTTAGGCTACGTCAATAATTTTTTAACCTAATTATACTTTAATTGTGGTAAGTTAGATTATAACACATTCTTTTCAATTGTTAAAAAAGAAGAACAGAGTGGTGTATCATTTCATTTAAATTTTTATTTTTTATTACTTGAAAATAATTTATAATTTTATTTATAATTAAGAAAATATTATAGAACAAAATATTATTATAATAATGGTTGTGGTAATCATAATATATAAAACTTATTCATAAAATAAAATAAAAAATACCAAATTGGATGTATCATTTAATTTAACTTTTCAATGTTTATTACTTGGCGTTATTGCATTACATTGATTGAATTTTATGTTCTAGTTATATCTTTTATCTTTTTACATCTTTAAAAGAATAACTTGTTGTATATTGAAAGAAAAAGAAAATCTTTTATCTTAAAAACATAATTTGATAAGTTTTAAATGATTTTTAAATGAAATCTTGTGCTATAGAAAAAAAAAAGTTAATAAAATATTACTAAAGTATCATTTTCTAATATTTAAAAAATACAATTAACTAAAAAGCTTATAGTATAATTATATTTCAAAAATGAGAAATATTTAAAAATAGATAAATATTTTAAAAATATTTTAAACTAAAAAATAAAAATAAAAAAGTTACTTTTTTTATTTTATTGGATAGAAATTTAAATTGTTTTAATTGAAATCTTGTGATATAGAAAGAAGATAAGAAAAAATATTAATAACATTAAGTTTAAAAAACTTAAGGGAGAAATATTAAAAAATATAAAATTTAAAGATCTTATAATAGAATTATATTAAAAAATGAGACAAAATTAAAAAATACAGAAGCATTTTCAAAGTATTTTAAATTCAAAATAAAGAAAGAATTTTAAATTAAAAATAGAAAAGATTATTAATTTTTATTAAATTTGATAACATTTTAAGTTTTCTAATTGAAATATTGTACTACAAGAAAGTCCTAATTACTTATGAGTAACCAATTATTGAAAAGAAATTACTGTAGAGGTGGTTAAGCGTATATATTAGTTTTTAAAATGCTATATTTGATTTGTTCATTGTTAGGCTACGTTAATAATTTTTTAACCTAATTGTACTTCAATTGTGGTTAAGTTAGATTATAACACATTCTTTTCAATTGTTAAAAAAGAAGCACAAAGTGGTGTATCATGAGTAGGATAGTTCTTCTCATGAACTTTCAGCTGCCTTGAATCATAGGCCACCACCTTCCTCTCTTGCATCAAGACGCAACCAAGACCCTGATGAGAGGCATCATAGTAAACCTCAAAGGATTTACTCACATCCGGATTCACCAACATCGGAGCACTCGTCAGTCTCTGCTTAAGCTCCCTGAAGCTCTCTTCACACCTATCAGTCCATGCAAAAGGTTGTTCCTTCCTTGTTAGATGTGTTAGGTGTGCTACTATCTTGGAGAACCCCTCAATAAACCTCCTGTAGTAGCCAGCTACACCCACAAAGCTCCGAATCTCCGTCACGGACTTGGGACATTCCCACTGTATCACAGCCTCCACCTTAGCTGGGTCTACAGCTATACCCTGGGCCAATATCATGTGCCCCAAGAACTGCACTTCCCTCATCCAGAAGTCGCACTTCGACAAATTGGCAAACAGTTGCTTCTCCCTCAAGATGTCAAGCACTATCCTCATATGCTCGGCATGCTCCTCATGCGTCCTGGAGTAGATGAGAATGTCGTCTATGAAGACCACGACAAACTTATCTAAAAACGGCCGGAAGATCCGGTTCATGTAATCCATGAACAAAGCTGGAGCATTGGTCACACCAAATGGCATAACCACATACTCGTAGTGCCCATATCTGGATCTGAAAGCAGTCTTCTCAACATCTTCTGCCTTCACCAGAATCTGATGATAACCCGACCGTAGATCAATCTTGGAGAACACTTCCGCTCCATGCAACTGATCCATCAAATCATCTATTTTTGGCAAGGGATACTTGTTTTTGATATTCAGCTTATTCAACTGTCTATAGTCCACACACAACCTTGAGTTACCATCTTTCTTCTTTACTAGCAAAACAGGCGCTCCCCATGGCAAAGCACTCGGTCGTATAAACTACTTCTCAAGCAATTCCTCTATCTGCCTCTTTAACTCCACCAACTCCGTTGGAGCCACGCGGTAAGGAGATATCGACACAGGACCAACTCCTGGTACCAAGTCTATGGAGAACTCGACTTCTCTCATAAGGGGTAAACCTGACACCTCTTCGGGAAACACATCCTCAAATTCCCAGACCACGGGTATCACTGTTATTCTTTCCTCCTTCTCAACTTCCATCCTGGCAAAGATCAGATAGCACTATGCGCCGTCCTGAATTTCCTTCATAACCCCATGGGAAGACAACAACTCAGGCTCCTCTAAGTTGGAGAACAACAACTTCTTCTCCCGATAGTCGATGAGAATGCGATTGGCGGAGAGCCAATCCATCCCCAAGATCACATCTAGCCCTTGTAGAGGGAGGCATATGAGATTGACTTTATACATGCGTCCCTCTACTTCCACTGGACACCTAGTGTCGCAACCGAGCTCGCGGCGGGACGACGGAAATAATTTAAAAAAAAAGAACAAAGGAGTGGCCGCCATAGTTTATTATGGAAAACTATAGAAAAACCTTAAAAAGAATAGTCTTCGAAACCAAATTTGGATTCGGGAGTCGGTTACGTGTGGGAAAGGTATTAGCACCCCACAACGCCCGTCTTAAGACGGTTCCATCTTTAATTAAGTGTGCAAGATAGAATTAGATGTTTAAAATATTTGTTATTCCCCAAAAATCAAACAAAATAAAAAAACACATACAAAAACATTAAAGATTAAAACAAAATTATTTTTTATTTTTTTGGGCCCGACGAGGATTGTACCTCGCTCCTACGTATTTCCATTTGGAAAATCAGTGATAACGTAGTTCTTTGTAAAAACAATTTTTGTTTGATATTATTATTTTGTTTTTTTAATTTTATAGATTTTAATATATATATTTTTTTGTATTAACATCAAGAGAACTCGAGATTTTACATGATAAAAGATTTCCTTATCAAGCAAATCCGAGATTTGATATGATATTTAAAATGATTTTATAATTTTTTATTTTTATTATTATCAATTAAAAGAGAATTAAAAGCCTATGCAAGGATGTTTTGATCATCAAGCAAGTCCAAGACTTGACATGATATTTAATACTTATATAAAAGAAATAATATAATTTTTTTATTTTTTATATTTATTATTATTATTTTTTTAGAGAATTAAAGCCTACGAAATAAACACATTTTTAATTACCAAGATAAAAAATAAAGGGAAAGAGAAAGGTTGAGCACATCTATGACAAACCCAAAATTATCTAACATGAGAATCCCGAACACATTTAATCATACAACGGTTCAAACGATAATATATTTGATATTACAAGATAGTCATGAAAAGCATTAGGTGCAAAGAGCATTTACCTTAAGGTGACTCTCCCTTTTGCGCGTACTCTGGTAATAAACAAGGAGAGGGGTTTTTTGAATTTTTTTTTCTCTGTGTCTTGCATTAGAGTAATTTTGTGCATAGATAGGCGCCTTGGGGTATCATTAAGATCCTAGTATTTAATTATAATAAAATATATGGGGAAGGAATTGGTCTTATTAAATCATTGCATAATATCCACGGTATTGATTATAATTATTAACGAAATATTGCTTGTAATTACTAAAATAATATTTTGTGTCACATAAAGATCGTGATCAAATCATAACATATTATTCATATAATTGATTCTAATTATTACCAAGAATATTTTTGTCTAAATATTAAAATCATACCATTCTCTAAAAGCATTATATCGGGAATATTTGCTTCTAATTAAAATAAAACATTCCCAGTCTGACAACACAAAGAGACACATAAGTGTAAATGCAAGATATTTATTCAAATTATTATAAAAAAATGCTCCTAATATTATACGCTTCTCTAAAAACAGAAATGAATAAACCTTTTTTTCGGACATGTCATGTGAAGAGTGTAAATAGCAAACAAATGGTGGTAATAAAAGAGTGTTATAATAAATTAGATTCTCCTTCTCTTGTTTTTTTTTTCTTTTTTTTTCCTTTTTTCCCATGGTAGAATTAAAGTTTAAAAAACCTACCATCAATCAAAACATATTTTTTATTTTATTTTATTATTTATTATTATTATTATTAAATTATATATTATTTTTATTATTATATTTTTTTACCAAACAAATGCATTTACCCGGACGAAATTGGGTGTTGACAGCTGCCCCCTCTTTACTTAGATTTGACTAGATAATATGAAAGTGAAATTTTCATATTATCATAGCAAAAGATAAGTAAAGATAAAAACACTAATTTCATTCGGGTTTCAAAAATGAAAAAAGAGAACTTGACCATGGCCAAAAGAAAACCTGCACTCGACCATTGCCTCGGAAAGGGCCGAGATACCCACAGAAAACCTGAACTCGACCATTGCCTCGCAGAAGATCGATATATCAAAAGAAAACCTGGGCTCGACCATTGCCTCGCAGAGGGCCGAGATACCAAAAGAAAACCTGGGCTCGACCATTGCCTCGCAGAGGGCCGAGATACCCACAGAAAACCTGAACTCGACCATTGCCTCGTAGAGGGCCGATATATCAAAACTAAACCCGGGCTCGACCATTGCCTTATAGAGGGCCGAGATACCAAAAGAAAACATGGGCTTGACCATTGCCTCACAGAGGGCCGAGATACCAAAAGAAAACCTGGGCTCGATCATTGCCTCGCAGAGGGCCGAGACTAGGCTCGACCATTGCCTCGCAGAGGGCCGAGATACCAAAAGAAAACCTGGGCTCGACCATTGCCTCGCAGAGGGCCGAGATACCAAAAGAACACCTGGGCTCGACCATTGCCTCGCAAAGGGCCAAGATACCAAAAGAAAACCTAGGCTCGACCATTGCCTCGCAAAGGGCCGATATTGAAATGAAAGTTTGTAACCATTCTGTGAAGAGGGTTCTAATATGAAATTTACATGTGAAAGTCAAATTGAAAATATTTGAATGCATGAAAGAAAGAGAGCCACACTTGTTCTTGAAAAATCGTGTGATAAGTGTATAATATGAAACCCAAAAAGTTGTCCCAGGTTATATACATGAAACAAAATAGATGACTCAGATGAATTGGTGTGGGAACGTTTAACGTAAATGATGGCAATGTGTGAAAACTTTGACTAGCACAGAAACAATGTGTAGAAACATTGGCAAGGTGTGGAAACATTGACTGACTTAGAAACAAGGTGTAGAAACCTTGGCAAAGTGTAAAAACCTTGACTAACGTAGCTACAAGGTGTGGGAAATTTAGCAAGGTGTGGAAACCTTGACTTATATAGAAACAAGGTGTAGAAATCTTAGCAAGGTGTGGAAACTTTGACTCACATAGAAACAAGGTTTGGAAACCTTGGCAAGGTGTGGAAACCTTGACTCACATAGAAACAAGGTGTGGAAACCTTGACTCACATAGAAATAAGGTGTAGGAACCTTGACAAGGTATGGAAACCTTGACTCACATAGAAACAAGGTGTGGGAACCTTGGCAAGGTGTGGGAACCTTGACTCACATAGAAACAAGGTGTGGGAACCTTGGCAAGGTGTGGAAACCTTGACTCACATAGAAACAAGGTGTGGAAACCTTGGCAAGGTGTGGAAACCTTGACTCACATAGAAACAAGGTGTGGAAACCTTGGCAAGGTGTGGAAACCTTGACTCATAAGAAACAAGGTGTAGAAACCTTGGCAAGGTGTGGGAACCTTGACTCACATAGAAATAAGGTGTGGAAACCTTGGCAAGGTGTAGGAACCTTGACTTACATAGAAATAAGGTGTGGAAACCTTGAATCACATAGAAATAAGGTTTAAGAACCTTGACAAGGTGTAAGAACCTTGACTCACATAAAAACAAGGTGTGGGAACCTTGGCAAGGTGTGGAAACCTTAACTAACACAAAAGAACCATGATGATTAAAATTATGTATATTACTATTTTTCATTTTTTTAGAAAGAAAGATTCGACAACCACTCATATGAATGCAGATAGTTTCGATTCGCAATCGTGAAAAGAATTTTTTCATTTCATGAAAAAGATCTATGATGCATGTACGTGATGCATGATGATTAAGACATGTTATGAATTTTTCTTTTTGAGCATTTAGATGATTTATGTATGAATGAATATGCTAATATGATATATGCATGAATATGTGGGCATGTATGTGACTTTTTTCTTTTTGAACCAAATACTATATAGAACCTAATTTTCTAACACATGTTTGGATATTTTTTGTTTGACAATTGATGTCATGTGTATGAATGCATGCACATGCTAACACCTTGTATGAATTCTCTTTTTATGAATGCATGAGTATGTTGATGCTTATTATGACTTTTTTTTTTTTTACATTTACATTATATGTGCATAAAAATGCTGACATATGTTATGTATGATTA